>Ga0163108_10001295_pt1 | contig 18389 bp, 14 predicted proteins | sample Fk1155metaG_FD_109644 | JGI IMG/M metagenome (GOLD analysis project Ga0163108, IMG submission 109644) | Marine microbial communities from the Central Pacific Ocean - Fk160115 155m metaG | ecosystem: Environmental > Aquatic > Marine > Oceanic > Photic zone | place: The Central Pacific Ocean...
AAGTCTTCGTCTAGTTCTGCTCTTTAGGGCGACAGTCCAGTCCATACCATCGTTGATTCGAGGCCAATATTTTCTTCGTAGCCGTTATCTGGTTTGCTGCGAGGTATCAGGCGGTGAAAGCGTCTCGTCGCCCTCCCCACTTTCATAAATGTCCTTCTGCACATCTGCCAGGACTTCTTCTGTCAGCGGCCAATTCCACAAGAAGGGCATTGCAACGAATTTGAATAAAGCAGGTATGACCGAATAGAGGCACGCAAGCCAGAGAAGCGTGCCCCAGCTATTGGTCGTGTTCTCTGGATCAGCAAGCTGATCGAACCCACCCCAGACCGCCAGCGAGGCCGCTATCCATACTGCGATTGCGGCGGCGCCTTTACCGACGATCCCACCGATCGCGAAGTAAGCACCGGCACGTTGTTGTCCCGATGTTCGTGTATCGTAATCAACGATATCTGCAGCCATAGATTGTGGCAGTGCAGCGAGGGCGCCGATCGACGAACCCTTCAAGCACATGACAATAATAAAGAACAAGAACTTGCCGGTTTCGATCCCCTCGAACTGAGCCATAAGGTTGTTAAACCAACTCTGTGGCAGCCACCCCAATAAATGTTGGATCCGGAACGCTTCAAACCATTCTGTGGGTGCGATGGCAATTGCCGGGATCCAACTAGCCCAGAACGCATACCAACCAATAGCAACCATCGTTGCACGGTGTTTGCCAATTTTTGTGCTGAGCTTGAGCCAAAGCGGGATAGCTGCGATTTGTGAGACAAAGTAAGGGGCTAGATAAAAACCATACAGTGCACCTGCTACTAAGACGTGCTCGACGAAGAAAAATGACAGCGTATTCGTCATCGTTGCACCGATACCTGAGAACGTAAAAATGACGATATAGCGAACATACACTTTGTTTCTTAATACCAGCGCCACACTCTCTATCAAAGGAATTCGCGTCTTTACCCGATCTCTCACCGGAAATTCTGGCACGACCACCAGCGCGTTCAGGGTTAGAAAAGGCATCAGCAGTAGCATCGCGACAGATAGATAAAACGCCGCATCGATAGGCCGGGTAAAGCCCATAAAAAAGATAATGGCGGGTGTGAAGGCCGATATCAGTGCACCGGCCACACCAAATCCTTCGCGCCAAGAGGTAATGGTGGTGCGCTCGTTGTAGTTGGCGCTGAGCTCGGCACCCCAGGCTCGATAAGGCAAATCCTTGATAGTCGAGCCGAGATAAATCATCGTCAGAGAGAAGAACAGCCACGCGTAGCCGTTGTTGAAAGTCAATCCGAGCCAAGTCACCTCTTTGAACTCAATCGGATCGACAAAGAGCATCCAAATACCAATTGCGTATATCGGCGTACCGATCAGAACAAACGGTTTTCTACGGCCCCATCTTGTGCGGGTTCGGTCCGAGATGAAGCCGATGATAGGGTCAGTGATGATATCGGGCCAACGAGTCAAGAACAGCACGAAACCAACCGTTGCAAGACTTAGCCCATAGCCGTCGGCGCCCGCGTAGACCGGTGTCAGGTATACCGCCATGGGCAGACCTACCAGTGCCAAGGGCAACCCAGGCGCAGCAAAGCAGGCCATGATCCAGTGTGAAAGGGGCGGTCTGTGCCCTCCGGTGATCGAGCCTGAAGCGTGTTCTGTGGACGTTGCCGGCAAAGACTTACCTCCGGTCAAGTGGCTGATCCGGCTTTCTGGCCGGATCCTTACTGCGCTGATGACGCTTACTATATTCGTTGGCAGAAAGAAATGGTAATCAAGCGGTTGAGGTGGCCGAATTTGGCCCATCGGCAGTAAGAAGCCAACCAGGCGGCAAGGGTTTCGGCCGTATTCTCTCCTTTAACTTACGACGCTTTGACGCGCCTGCGAACATCCGGGCTGATTCACCCGCTTGCCCGCGTTGGCACTGAGAATTTTTCCATAAGGCGGTGTGCGAAGGTTCCGGCTCAACGACCCTTGAACACAGGGCGACGTTTTTCGAGAAAGGCTGCCATACCCTCCTTCTGGTCCTCGGAGGCGAAGTTGATCGCGACCGAATTGATCGAAAAGTCGATGGCCGATTGCAGGTCGCTGTCCATCCACTTGTTGATGATTTCCTTCTGCACGGACATCGCGAGCGGACTCCAACCTGACAGTTTCTTGGCAAGCGCATCCACTTCTGCGTCTAATTGATCAGTCGGTACTGCATGATTGACCAGTCCTACCTGCTCAGCCTTGCAGCCGTCCCAAAAGTCCGCCGTAAAGCACAACTCTCGGGTCCGCATGATGCCTATAGCCTGTGGCAGTATCGCGGCTTCAACAATTGACGGAATGCCGATGTGCATATGGGGGAAGCCAAAACGGGCATCCTCGGTTGAGATAATCATATCGCAGGAAACGGCCAGTTCTAGACCTGCGCCTAGGCAGGCGCCCCTGACTTTGGCGATGACCGGTTTAGGAAACATGCGCACGGCTTTGTCCGTGTCGTGTATGCGCCGGCCGATCGCGCGCGCCTTGAGCATGTCGTCATCCTTCACCTCGGATATGTCTATACCCGAGCAAAAGGCTTTGTCACCAGCACCGGTAATGATGGCTACAACCACGTTGTCGTCCTGACTAAGTTCGTCCAGCGCTTGTTCAACTTCTTCGAGTAGGCGCCAGGTGACGGCATTAAGCGCCGATGGGCGGTTAAGCGTGATGGTCGCCACCGGCCCGTCCGTTTCAAGCAGAATCTGTGTATAGCTCATGTCTTTGGTTCTCCTGTCGCTGTCGGTCCGCCACTTGTCCAGGCCAGTGTTGGACGCTGCCGGTGGTCAGGTGTGAATGTCGGCGCCGCCGCACACATTCAGTACCTGACCGGTTATGTAGTCGGCCTCGGCAGAGGCCAGAAACGCCACGGCCGGCGCTACTTCGTCTGGGGTGGTATAACGGCCCAGTGCGATCTGGGCCAAGTACTGCTTCCTGAACCTTTCGTCACGGCGGATCTTTTCTGTCATCCGTGTCTCCACCAGACCAAAGGCTACGGCGTTTACGTTTACCCCATGCCGGCCCCATTCGCGCGCCGCACTCATGGTCATACTCACCAGCCCGGCTTTCGACGCTGCATAGTGAGCCTGGCCAATGGTGCCACGTAACCCCGCCACCGAGGTTACATTCACAATCTTGCCGTTTGAAATCCGCTCAGGGTCCATGGCGGCACGTTCCAGGAACAACTGACCAACAGCCTGCGTCAGTCTGAACGGTGCGGTCAGGTTTACCGCCATCGAGCGCTCCCATTGTTCAGGCGTCATCTTTTCGATCATGGCAGGCGTACTCAGACCCGCATTGTTGACCAGAATGTCGACTGTTCCGAACTCGCTGACTGTGCTCGTGACTAGATGCTGTAAAGCCTCTGCATCGGTAACGTCAGTCGTACAAGGAATTGCAATCCCCCCCTGCTCCGTAATCGTTCGGGCAGTGTCGATCGCCGGTTGCTCGTCGATATCGGCGACCACAACGCGCGCTCCTTCAGCTGCAAAGCGGCGTGCTATCCCGGCACCGATACCACGGCCAGCGCCGGTTACGATGGCTGATTTGGCTTCGAGACGCATGCCCTACCCCCCATTCTCGTTACGTATAATGAGCGCTACTCCAAGGCCACCACCACCGCACAGTGCGATCAGCCCGTGAGTGCCTCCGTGGGTGCGCAGTGCATAAGACAAAGACACCATCAACCTAACGCCAGTGAAACCGGTCGGGTGGCCCAAGGCTATGGCACCGCCATGTACATTGAGTCGCGCACGGTCCCAGCAGAGCTCACGTTCGTTTGCCAGTATCTGCGATGCAAAAGCTTCGTTAACCTCAATAAGATCGATCTCATCCAATGAAAGTCCGGCTTTTTCTAATACCTGGGGAATGGCCAGTGCCGGACCCTCAAGCATGTCGGCAGGGTCGAGACCAATCTGCGTATATGCCACCAGAGAACACAGCGGCTCGATGCCGGCTGCGACAGCCCGTGCACGCGTGGTAAGAACGAAAGCACCAGCACCGTCGGTTACACCGGACGCGGTGGCGGCGGTCACGGTGCCGCCTTCGCTGGCGACTTTGAGCTTAGCCATTTTCTCCAGCGACGCGTCAGCCCGGAAACACTCGTCGCGCTCAAATATCCGGGCAGGCTCACCTTGTGCTGCCTCGATCGGCACGCTCATGACCTCGTCGTCGTACCAACCCTCACCCCAGGCCCGTGCAGCCTTGTGATGACTTTCGAGGGCGAAAAGCTCCTGTTCTTCGCGCGAGATATCGTATTTAGCAGCAGTGTGTTCCGCTAACCCCATGGCGCTCAGGCCAGACAGTGGCTCAACCATGCCGAAGAATTCGTCCTGTACGACCAGGTTGCCGGAACGCAGTGGTTTCCACCTCGCGTTAGGCAAAATGTGCGGGATGGTACTCATGCTCTCCATCCCACACACAACTGCAGTTTCGCACTCGCCCAGGACCATGGCCTGTGCCGCTTCGACGGTGGCTCGCAAACCGGCAGGGCAAGCCATGTTGATTGTGTGAGCAGGCACAGAGGTTGGAATGCCCCCCCTAACAGCTGCCGTTCTGCCTGGGTTGGGGCCGTTGCCTGACTGGCGGTTGTGCGCCACGAATACTTCATCGACACTGTCGGCACCCAGTCCGGACCGCTTTAGAGCCTCTGCTATGACCATAGCGCCCAGATCGTAGACTGGAAAATCTCTAAGGCTACCGCCAAACCGTCCAATGGGAAGCCGGGTGGCGCCAACCATCACAATGTCTTCGAGCTTCAAGCCAGTTTCTCCTTCGTGTTAAGCGGCCTGCCGGCCATCATAGAGTTCTGCCTAACGAGTCGGCGCTGAATATTGCGGTGCCGATGTCTCCTGGAGCTACGCAGTCACCGACGCGATAAAGCTTGTCCAGACGATCTTTCAGCTGCAGATAAAGCGTCTCGTGGGCTTGCCTGGCAGCCGCCATGACCACCGTATCGGCGGAAAGCACCTTCTGATGGGCAGGGGCATGGGCATTGAACAGCTCGATTTCACCGTGGCGTATCTCACTGGCCCACGTGTTAGGCATCATTTCAACGCCCTGTTCTACTAGCCTGGCATAGAGGTAGGGCATGTTCATTTCTTCGATCAGTTTGTGACCGATCATTGGCGAAGCTGAAACAATTGTCACCCGACTGCCACGCGCAGCGAGCAGTTCAGCGATAGCCAGTGGTGTAACATGCCCGTCGCCATCCAGCACGACCACCGACGACCCCACTTGGCACTCTCCCCGCAGCACGCTTTCAGGCGTTACCGATACGTCGTTGAGGTCCCAGCCCGCAACGGGCATGGGCAACATTGCCGATGTGCCGTTTGTGAGATAAGAAGCACCAGTGGCAACGATCACCGCATCCGCTCCCAGGTCAACTGCGGCATCCGCGCTCAGCTCGACGTTGGTGATGGTTTCAACACCAACCTTGTCCAGCTGCAGCTTTTGCCAGCGAACGACGCCACCGATTTCATCGCGTCCGGGCAGGCCCATAGCCAACAACACTTGCCCACCAAGTTCCTGCTGCCTTTCATAGAGTGTGACGTCATGCCCGCGCTGGGCAGACAGACGGGCGACCTCCATACCGGCAGGACCACCACCAATTACCACCACTTTTTTCCTGCGCGGCGCACTCGTGAGCGTATCGGTGCCACGTTGTGCCTCGCGCCCGACAGCAGGATTTTGTATGCACCCCACGGGTAATCCCTTGTATAGATTGCCCATCGTTAACTGGTTGCAGAATACGCATTGACGCAACGAGTCTTCACGGCCCTCGGCAGTCTTGAGTACCCACTGCGGATCGGCAATGAGGGCACGCCCGAGCCCTACCATATCGGCTTGCCCGTCTGTAAGTATCTGTTCTGCCACTGTGGGATCTACCAGACGGCCGGGTGCGCACAGCACCGGCAGCGGATCCACCGCGTCACGAATAGTTGCCGCGAAAGGCAGATTGTAGCCGGGCGGGCCATACAGAGGACTCATGGTTACGTGATAGTTCTGGTGCGAGCCCACATCTATGTCCAAAAAGTCCAGTAGGCCGGTACTTTCCAGACGTTGAGCGATTGCCACCGTATCCTCGAGCGTCAGTCCTCCTGGTAACAGTTCGTCTCCAACCAGACGAACGCCCAGGGCTACCGAGCTGCCGGCAGCAGCACGGCAACGCCGCAACGTTTCCAGCAGCATTCGCATTCGGTTTTCCAGCGAACCACCATATTCGTCGGTGCGACGGTTGAAGAAAGGCGACAGGAACTGTTCGAGCAGATAGCCGTGCGTGGCGTGCAATTCGATACCGTCGTAACCCGCCACGACGGCATTTTTTGTGGCTGATTCGAAACCCGCTATGGCTTGTTCGATGTCTTCGTGTTCCATCGCCTTAGGTGTGGTACCGGCAACGATAGAGGGCACCCCCGAAGGTGCCATGGTGGGTGGGCCGTACGTTCGACCATTGCTGGCCTGGCCGATGTGGAAGAACTCGACAAATATCTTAGCGCCTGCATCGTGGACCATGTCGGTTATCCGTCTGCATGCAGGAATAGATCCCTCATCGTACATACGGGTCTGCGGGACCGGCCAGAAGTCGGATGCAGGATGGACATCTACCGCGCCCTGGATTAACAGCCCGACGCCACCACGGGCTCGCTCGGCGTAATAATGGGCGAGCGCCTCCGTTGGGTAGCCGGTCGCCCGGTCCACATAATTCAGGGTGATCGGCGCGTGGTAGACACGATTCGGCAGCATGATCGGGCCCAGTTTGAACTCAGAAAAGAGCATCGGATAGTCGGTTGTCATTCTAACCTCGTCTACATTTCAAGCCGCGGCCTCACCTCACTGGCCAGGAGGTGCAAGTTGCGGGCCACGGCGGTCGGGTCATTGTGTTGTGCACTAATTCGGCATAGCACATGAAAGGCTCCAGTGTCGCGGGCGATGGATTTGATGCCTTCGAGTACTTGTTCGGGCGTACCGGAAAGCCGAAGTCCCGCATCCGACACCGGTTGCTGCCCGGCCGATGCGTTGTTTTCGAACACCTCCAGCTCAAGAGCAATTGCCAGGGTCACTTCGTCCCGGCGCCTCCCCGACTTTGCCAGTTCTTCCCAGTAAGCCATGGCACATGCGGAGGCAGGCGGTTGAGCAGAACCAGCCCCAAGCAGCAACGAGTAACCCATGTGTGCTGCCCAGCGGGCACTATCAAGATCGGCGGCGGCCACAAACACCGGTGGGTGTGGCATCTGCAGCGGTTTCGGCTGTAACGATACGTAGTCAAAGGGCATCCCGGCCCGCCGCCAAGGAACCACGAACGGAGGTTCTGCTGCTTGCGCAATGAACGGTTGCCCGTCATCAGCGACAGCATTGGTGCGCAGTGGGATGCGGTTGTATTCGCCGAGGTAAGCAAAACTGTCGTGAGTCCACGATTTGACTATGACATCCGTAGCCTCAATGAACCTCGGCCAGCACTGATCGGAGGGAATACCGCTAGCGTCGAGCTCTTCGGGCGCGATGCTCGGGTCGATCCCGAATAGCAAGCGCCCGTTACTCGCCAGGTCGAGTACGGCGCCATCTTCTGCGGCCTTTAACGGGTGCTCAAGCACTGGTTTGGCAAGCACACCGACTCGAATGTATTCCGTAACCTCGGCTAGAGCCGCCGCAAGTGGAAACTCGTGCCCGGCTATCCACGCCGTGGCAAAGCCCAGAGATTCAGCTGTGATGGCCTGTTCGAGCAGCAAATCGTACGTATCAGCCGGGGCATTTTGGCTCATTGGTTCAAAAAAAATGCCCAGCTTCATGATCGTGTTCCTTCCTGGAAATGGGGCATCACGGTTTCGGCAAACAACCTCATCTCGCCCAATATGCGCTCGCTGCGACAATTAGCTTCGACCATGCGCGGGATAAACACATCACAACCCAATGCCCGATACCGCTCTATGGCCTCGATTACCTGCCCGGGCGTGCCGATACAGAAGCTGTCGCGGAGCATCTGGAAAATCGGATGCCCGTCCGGAATTTCGCGCACCGGCGCACCCTGCTCGTCCTTAACAAAACCAAAGCCGGCTAACTGCTCGGCATACACCGGCAGAAGGTCCTCATTAACGATTTGTTCTGCCTGCTCGGCGGTATCCGCGAGGGCCACATCAGTAGCAACAGCGACCCGAGACTGTTCCGGCGGGTGTCCGGCTTCAATCCATGCCTTGCGATACGCCTGGATAAGCTGCCTGACATGTTCGAGCGGTAGTGCCGGGGCAGGTGCCAAATAGGACACGCCTAACCGGCCAGCCCTCTCTGCAGTGACAGGTTGGCTACCGCCTGCGAGCCACATCGGTGGATACGGACGCGTGTACGCAGCTGGTGACAGCGAAACATCCTGATAACGATAGTGCCGGCCATCGAATGAAAACCGATCGCCTGCTAAAGCAAGTCGCAACACCTCCACGCCCTCTGAGAAACGTGGTCCACGTGCCTTCATCTCAAGACCCAGGCCTTCATACTCTTCCGGGCGATAGCCGTAACCCATGGCCAGCGTCAGGCGACCACGGCTCAGCTGATCGACAATGGCGGCTTCCTGGGCAACACGCAACGGATCGCGCAGCGGCAGCAACAGTGCGCCGGTCAGCAGTTCAATTTTGCTAGTACGCCTTGCGATTGCGGCCAGCACGGGCAGTAAAGAGGGGCAATATCCGTCGTACCAGAAATGGTGTTCGGTGACCCCGAAGCCATCGAAACCAAGCTTTTCAGCCTCAATGGCGTGCCGCACCACCTCCGAGTAAGTCCACGCCAGTGAGCGTGGGTACGAGCGGGGGCTCTGCATGCCGTACAGACCGAGCCAGAATTTCATTGTCGATACCTCATAATTGATAAGCTCATTCATTCATCGAAGCAGGTTACGAGAGATGAGAATCTTTTGAATTTCAGACGTACCTTCAGCGATCCGATACAACCTCGCATCACGGTATAACCGTTCCACTGCCAGGTCGCACGCATAGCCCATAGCTCCGTGTATCTGTACCGCGCTGTCGGCAACGCGACCGGCGGCTTCCGAGGCAAACAGCTTAGCCATCGATGCCTCCTGATTACATTCTTCACCATGCTCACACTTCCATGCCGCGTGCCAGGTGCCAGTGCGAGCTGCATGTACTGAGGTTGCCATCTCAGCCAGCATGAATTGTATGGCCTGGAATTCAGCGATGGGTCGGCCGAACTGTACTCGCTCTTTGGCGTACTCAATCGACATATCCAGCAGCCTTTGTGCCGTACCTACGCAAAAAGCGGCATAGGTAATCCGGCCTTCTGCCAGGCAAGACATGATGGTGGCAAATCCTTCCCCTTCATCTCCAATCATATTCCGCATTGGGATCCTGCAGTCTTCAAACACGAGTTCACCGCGCAAACAGCCCCTGCTGCCCATGGTGTCCTGAATCCTGCCCACCGAGAAACCCGGTGTATCTTTTTCAACCAGGAAAGCGCTCATGCCTCCGCGGCTTCCCAATTTCTTGTCAGTCACGGCCAGAACCGTAAACACGTCGGCAATCGGAGCGTTGGTAATAAAATGTTTGGCTCCGTTGAGCAGGTATCCATCACCGTCGCGGGTTGCATTTGTGCGGATACTACTGACGTCGGAACCGGCATCCGGCTCACTGACAGCAAACGCCGCGATGAGTTCACCGGTTGCGAGCCTGGGCAGATAGGATTCTCTTTGCTCTTCAGATCCTGACAGCACCAGCGCCCTGGAACCGATGCCATTATTGATACCAATCAGTGCACGAATCGCGCTGTGCGCCTTACCGAATTCCTCGGTTATCAGGGTGTGGCCAAGTGGCCCTATGCCCAGCCCGCCATACTGCTCTGGAATGGTGAGCCCGAATAATCCCATGTCTCTCATCTTCTGCATGAGTTCATCAGGGACGGCATTTTCTTCCTCGATGCGTGTTTCTGTGGGGATGATTTCCTGGTAGACAAAGTCTCGCACGGCGTTGCGAAGAACCAGCAGATCATCGGGAATGGAAAAATCCATGGTGCTATTCCTTGAGCTCTAGGTGCGTAATCGCCCGTTCCCTGAGGATGAACTTGCGCACTTTGCCTGAAGCGGTTAACGGGAAGTCTTCGCCCGAAACAAAGACAACGTGGCGTGGGATTTTGTAGTTTGCGAGTTTCTGCCTGCAGAAGTCGATAATTTCCTCTTCGCCTTCCTCGCATTGATCTTTGAGTTCGATGTAAGCACAACCAACTTCACCGAGACGTTTGTCTTTGTCAGGCACGCCAAAGACCTGCGCCATTTTCACCGATGGATGCGTGTGTAGCACCGCTTCTATCTCGGCGGGGTAGGCGTTGTATCCGCCGACAAGGAACATGTCCCCAGTACGGCCGGTGATACTCAAGTAGCCATCGTTATCCAGTACGCCAAGGTCACCGGTACGGAACCAGCCATCACTTGTAATCGCTTTGGCAGTGGCCTCTTGCATATTGTAGTAACCCTTTCCTAGACAAGATCCAGGCTCTACATCCCTCAGCCAGATTTCTCCTTGGCTTTCCGCGGCCAGCGCATTGCCGCTAACGGGATCGGTGATTTGCAGTTCGACGCTATCAAATGGCTTACCCACCGTATTGGCAGTTTTTTCGATGGCATCATCGATGAGCGTTGATGTAGAAAGTCCACCACACTCGCTAAGCCCGTAGCAGTGAACAACAAAGTTAAACCCCATTTGGTCTTTCATGGCACGAATGGTTTCCGGTGGGCAGGGTGCGCCGCCGACGATTGCTGCTCTCAGGGAACTCAAATCGACGTCGTTTAGGGACGGGTCGTTGAGCATCATAATGTACATCGTCGGTGCGCCTGGAAACCAGGTGACTTTTTCATCCTCAATGGTTTTGAGTGCCTCTGCCGGATCGAATACTTCGTGGGCGATTACCGTGCTTCCGGCAAGCACACTAAGCTGGGAGACATAAGCGCAGCCAAAGTTCGTGGCGAACGGCACACCCAGGTACATCCGATCACCTTGACGCAGGTCAGCGCGTTTGATCCACGCCCCCATAGCCGCAAGGTTATTGCGATGCATGGACATCCCACCTTTGGGAAATCCGGTGGTTCCTGAGGTATAGATCAGATTACAGACATCCGACGGCTTTACGGAGTTGCGCACATCCGAGGGCACTTCGGTTCCGGAATCCAGAACTTCATGGAAGCTATAGGCGCCCCGAGGTGTATCGGATACATCACCCAGGTAGATGATCCGCCTGAGACGCGGTAGTTTCTTGCAGTTCAGCTTGTCTCGATCCTGCTCAAAGGCTTCCGGGATCAGTGCCTGCAGACGTTCCAGTCCATTCTCGGGTGGGCCAATAAAACGTGAACCGACAATCAATGTAGAAGCATCTGACTGCTTGAGCGAATAAGTCACCTCGTCAGTCGTCATTCGCGTGTTGATGGGTACCAGCGGTGACCCGATTTCGTATGCCGAAAACTGCGCCACCATCCACTCAACGCAATTTGTCATCCAGATGGAAGTGTGCTCATCCCGAGACACGCCCAGCTTCAGCAGTGCAGATGCAAAAGCTTGCACCTTTTTATAGAACTGCCCGTAGGTGAGACGGTGTGCACCGTAAACGACAATATCCTGTTCGGGTATACGAGCCACACTTTCCGCGAGGACCTGTCCCCATGTCCGATTACTGGCTTCATACCAAGCCTGGGTTTTGTTCACGCCTATATTCCCCGGTTAACTCATTCTCCAGCTAGCCAATGCCCGTTTGGATTTAGAGATAAACAGACTACGATATAAATATAGACTGTAGTATACTTATTTGCCAGAATCAATACGCGACGAAAAGACACTAGGAAATTGTCGACAAAATAGGGAGAAAGCCCAGCCAATGGAATACGAAGACATCATTCTCGAAGAGCGTAGCAATGTGGCAACCATCACCATCAACCGACCTGAGGTATACAATGCCTTTCGACCCAGAACTGTCGTTGAGCTCATCGACGCCTTTGGAAAGGTTGGTTGGGACAATGAAATTGGCGTAATCGTACTGACGGGTAGCGGTGAGAAAGCATTCTGTACCGGAGGCGATCAGTCTGTGCATGATGGGGTTTATGGCGACGGACAGGCTCGCGGTACTGGGGGCATGCCAGTGGAAGAACTGCAGAACATGATTCGAGACGTGCCCAAACCTGTGATTGCGAAAACCCGTGGCTATGTTATCGGTGGTGGCAATGTGTTGGCGACCATTTGCGACATGACCCTCGCGGGTGAAAGCGCCATATTCGGACAGGTCGGTCCCAAAATGGGCTCGGTGGATCCGGGTTTCGGCACGGCTTACCTGACCCGTATCGTGGGTGAAAAGAAAGCCAGAGAAATCTGGTACATGTGCAGGCAATATTCCGCCGCCGAAGCCCTCGAAATGGGGTTGGTGAACAAGGTAGTGCCCGACGACGAACTGGACGCAGAAGTCGATGCCTGGTGCGCGGAGCTTACCCAGCGAAGCCCTACCGCCATTGCTATTGCCAAGCGTTCATTCAATGCCGACAGTGATAATATCAAGGGTATTGGCGGGCTTGGCATGCATGCGTTGAAGCTCTACTACGAGACAGAAGAATCAAAAGAGGGTGTGCGCTCTTTCAATGAAAAGCGAGCGCCGGATTTTCGAAAATACATGATCTAGGCAGGAAAAAGTTGCAACAGAAAGCCAGCAAGTCAGGGACAATTGCGGACGCTAATTCCACTGAACCAAGCCGGCGCGAGCGAAAAAAACAGACACTCAAATTCCATATCTACCAGTGTGCGCTGGGTCTTTTTATGAAGAAGGGCTACGAAGACACAACGGTGGACGAGATTGCCGAGGCTGCCGATATTGGCCGCGCCACGTTTTTCAATCACTACCCGGCCAAAGAGGACATCCTCCACGAAATAGCGAGCTATACGGCTGACTACGCGCGTGAAATTTTTGACCGAGAGTTTTCTGTCACTGAGCGTAGCGCGGGCGAGAAGATCGGGCGCAGCCTGTATGAGTTCGGCCGCATTTTCGACCGCAATCCAAAGCACTATCAGACTGTGGTCCTGGACGTCATGCGCTCGCAGACTGGTATGTCAGAACCCGCAAAGATACCAGCGGATCGCCTTCTGGCAGCATTGGCCGGGCACCTTGAAACAGAGCAACAACGCGGCGAACTAGATGCGGGTCTGGATGCCAAGCAACTGGCCGAGATACTAACCGGTGCCTATATGTACACTATCCTCAGTGCCTTTCGTAACGGGTATCGAGGCTCTGTAGCTGAACGATGTAAAACAGCCGCCGGAATTTTCGTGCGTGGGTGTATGCCGGCGAGGGAGTGACGTCTAACGTGGAAAGCGCTGGCCGCGAAATTTTAGGCAACATTCCCGCATCGCAGCAGGCGCTGTTTTATCTGTTGGCGTGGCTATCATTGGCAGTTTTCTCTTTTGGCATCGCCATGCGGGCCAGGTTGTGGCTGCGCGGCCGTGCCCGCCCTCTGTTGCCAGGGGGCAAACCAGGCACTCGTCTACTTAGCTTTATCACTGGCACTTTGGCCCAACGTCGCGTACGCGCTACTGCAACCGGCCACGCTCACATAGCTATTTTCTGGGGATTTTTGGTGTTGTTTGTCGGCACCAACCTGGTTCTGTTGGAACACGAAACGCCTTTGTCGTTTCTGCACGGCTTGTTTTACCTCCTGTTTTCCCTGGTTTTAGACTTGTTTGGATTGCTGATGCTTGCTGGTGTGTGGGTCGCGGCGCGCCGGCGTTATCACGCGAGAGAGGTTTCTGACCGTGTTCGGGGTTACGGACCAGCACTGACCATACTTGCCCTTTTGGGGTTGGGTGGTTTTGCACTTGAAGGCCTGCGAATGGCACTTCTAGGCAGCCTGTGGTTCGACTTCTCACCAGTGGGCGCCATCATTGCCCGAGGTCTGGCCCTGCTACAGCCGGACCAAGCGACGCTCGGTGCATGGCACTTGTACGCCTGGTGGCTACACGCGTTGGTGGCCTTCGGCTTTATCGCCTACCTGCCATTCGGGCGCTTACTGCACGCTATTACCATACCGCTGCACATCCTGGTCACAGAGCCCAAACCCGGCGGTATGTTATCGACCCCGTTTCTACTCGACGAAATCGAGTCCGGTGATCGCACGCGCGCAACGCCCTGCGTGGCCGCAGACCTGCATTGGACACAATTGCTGGCTCTGGACGCATGTACTGAATGCGGCTTGTGTGATGATGCCTGCCCGGCACTGGCGGTGGGTCGACCCTTATCTCCCAGGCGAACGGTGGTGGAGTTGCGTCAGGTGCTCGACCAAGGAGCGCATGCCTTGGATAAAAGCCCGCTCGCCGATGCGGTATCACCTGCTGACGCATGGTCGTGCACAACCTGCGGTGCCTGTGCAGATGTCTGTCCGGCGTCGATCCGGCCAGCTGAACTGTTGGTTGATGTACGCCGAGCACTGGTGCTCAACAACCGCGTGGCAACCGGTGCCGACACAACTTTGACCAACTTGCTCGAGACCGGCAATCCTTTTGGTTTCGATCCCGGGAAGCGCATGGCCTGGGCAGCCGATCTTGCGGCAGACTCGAAGCCGGTCATTCTCAGTACCGAACAAGGTGCAGAAGCGAATTGCGAACTCCTCCTGTGGGTAGGTTGCTGGGGTGCCTTCGATGAACGTAGCCAGAAGGTGACTCGGTCGCTGGCTACGTTATTGGCGCGAGCAGGTGTGGACTATGCTGTGCTGGGTACCGAAGAGCGTTGTACCGGTGACCCGGCACGCCGGTTGGGAGAAGAAGGACTATTCCAGCAGTTGGCGACCGCCAATATTGACACGCTGCAACACCACGGAATCAAGAAGATCGTGTCTGCGTGTCCGCACTGTGTAAATAGCCTTGGCAACGAATATCGTGATTTCGGTGCTGATTTCGAGGTCTTGCACCACAGCCAATATATTGACCAGTTGGTCGCGGATGGGCGCCTGGACTGGCAACCCGGCAATGTCGATAACAGTGAGCGCACGGTAACTTTCCATGACCCCTGCTACCTTGGTCGCCTCAATCATGTTTACGACCCACCCCGCCGGCTCCTATCGGCACTGCCCGCGACCAACACGACCGAGATGGCCGCAACCAGGCAAACCAGCCAATGTTGTGGTGCGGGAGGGGCAAATGCCTGGTTCGACATCGGGGTGGGTGGGCGTATGAACGCTGCTCGCTATGAACAGGCGGCAGCCACAGGCGCCCAATCCGTAGCCACCGGCTGCCCTTTCTGCCTGGCTATGCTAGAAGAGGCCGCCAGTGCCACAGGCGAGACCGACGGGCCGTCCGTGGAAGATCTGGCTGAGCTGGTCGAAGCATCGACCGTACGCGGCAAAAACTCCGGGAGCGGGCAAGCGTGAAGCGCATTCTGGTATTGGTTGAACATCGAGACGATGAGTTAGAACAGGTAAGCTTCGAACTACTCGGCGAAGCTACTCGGCTGGCAGCCGCAGAGAATGGCGAGGTATTGGCACTGGTGTTGGGTTCTGGCGTCCACCAGTTTGCCCCGGAACTGGCACGACACGGCGCGCAGAAGACACTTTTGGCCGACGATCCTTCACTCACGCATTACGACCCAAACATATGGCTCGCAACCATAGCTCAGTTGTGCGAACAGCAGGCACCCGACCTGCTGTTACTGCCAGCCACCAGCAGTGGCAACGACCTGGCTGCACGGCTGGCAGTGGCCAAAAACTGGCCCCTGGCACTTCGATGCAGCAGAGTCCGAACCACTGAATATGGCACCATAGAGACTGCACGTCCGTTATACGATGGCAAGCTGCAGGAATGGACCAAGGGGGTGTGCCCCGGCCCATATCTGGTAACTGTGGCGCCGGGTGTATTGGGCGTGCGGCCTAGCATCACAGAGGTCCCGGTGGTCACAGCGCCGGTCGAAGTCATTTTGCCCGAGGACCCGAGAGTAAGAGTAACGGGATTTATCCCAGCCGACCCAGATCATCTGGACTTGACCGAAGCAGATGTGATCATTGCGGCAGGCCGCGGACTGGGTGGTGAGGAGAACGTACGTATGGTCAAAGAGTTGGCGGTTCTGCTCGGTGGTGCGGTGGCATCGACACGTGTCGTCGTCGACCTTGGCTGGCTTGGGCGTGAAACCCAGGTTGGTCAGACAGGAAGTAGGGTCCGACCACGTTTGTACGTGGCCTGTGGTATATCAGGTGCGACCCAACACACGGTTGGGATGAAAGAATCAGCAGCGGTGATTGCTATTAACACCGACCCCGCGGCCCCGATATTTAAAATCGCCGACTTAGCCCTGAATGGTGACGTCGGAGAACTGCTGCCGGCCATCATCGAAGGGTGCCATGGCAGGTCGAGGCCCCCGTGATGGCCGACCTGGACGTATTTGTCTGTACCAGGCCGATGGCTGTGATAGAAAGCTCGCCACGTATCCGCGACGATGGCATGGCGTTGGATCCTTCGTGCAGCCGATGGATCGTAGATGCGGATAATGCCTACGCCCTTGAGGCTGCACTGCAACTGCGAGAACAGGGGGCCGTGGCACGTGTGGTGTGTATTAGCGCCGGGCCCGTTGAGTACGATCTGGCCCTTACCTGGTGTCTGGCTGCGGGAGCCGATCGCGTATTGCGCGTTGACCTGCCCACCGCTGGCGCTCTGGATGCCCGAGCAACTGGCGTGCTACTGGCCGGCGCGGTTCGCCGAGCAGGTGGCTCACTGGTAATAATGGCACAGCGTTCTGGAGACGAGCAAAACGCGCTGGTCGCACCCGCCATGGCCGCCGACCTCGGCGCTGGTTATCTTGATAACGCTGTCGATGTGCGGGTAGAAGCAGGTGAAGTACGGATACAACGCAGGATCGAGCGTGGCCATCGCCAGCTGTGGGCCGCGGACCTGCCTGCGGTGGTGGCCGTCGCGCCGGGGGCTAATCGGCCACGCTACGTCTCTGTTGCTGGGATGTCCCTGGCCCGGCAGGGTACGATAGAGATATTGACGAGCACTGATCCAGACAAACTACCCCGTCTTAGCGAGCGCGTATCGCTGGTGACGGGCAGACAACGCACGCGTGCTGTATCAGTGCCCGCCGCGAGCGCTTCGGCTGCCGAGCGTATGCAGGCAATCATGGGTACGGCGAGCAAGGGTGCCGGACCTACCATGCTCCGTGGGAGTAAAGAAGAACTGGCGGACCATGCGGTGGCGTTTATGCAAGATCGGGGAATATTGCGCCCTGGCCCGGACTGAGCCAACACCAACCTGCCGGACGACACCTTCCGTCCACAGGTTCAAGGTCGATAATAGCGCTTATTAGGCATCGCCAACTTGATATTCGAGCTGGGTGTTGCGACCACAGAAGTCGATTATGATGCCTGTAGGGTAATTGCCAAAACCTTATGCATACCGCCGGGTTAGGGTCAGAATCAGAGCGTTTATACAAACGATCCACCGTCCTGGAGGCTGGGAGGGTATTTAAGAAATGAACCATGACTACGATGTCATAGTGATTGGCTCAGGCGTCGCTGGCCTGTCTGCCGCGATCGCAGCAGCTGATGCTGGCGCCAGAGTACTGATTGTCGAAGCCGATAAGCAGGTGGGAGGATCTTCGCGTCTGAGTGGCGGCCATTTTTACGCGGCAGGAACAGGCATTCAGCGCCAGGCAGGAATCGAAGACGATACGCCAGATGCCATGTTCGAGCACTACATGACGCTCAATCAATGGCTGGTTGAGCCTTCCGTTGTAAGGCGTTACTGCGAACTGTCCGCGCCTACATTGGAATGGTTGCAATCGCTGGGCGTGGTTTTCCCAGTCGATCGTTTGTATGTCTCAGGCGTCGGCACCGTGCCCAGGGGACATCAGCCTGAAGGCAATGGTGAAGCAGTTGTACAATCCCTGGACGCCCAACTGGCCGGTCGTGGTATCGATCTGGTCCTGGCTACCCGAGTGGAAAAACTGATTCGCGATCAGGAGGGGGTGATATCAGGCATCGGAACAGCTGATGGCGAGGTGAGTTGTGGCGCAGTGGTCGTGGCTACCGGAGGATTTGGCGCCAATCCTGAGTTGATAGAGCAATATTATCCGGACGCTGCTGCTGCCGGTGACTGGGCGTGGTATATAGGCAGTCCCATGGCCCAGGGGGATGGATTGAAACTCGGTCAGGCGGTCGGGGCCGCTCTGGACGGGCACAATCGCGGACTCTTACTGACAACTCCGGGTTTCAGCCATGACCTGGAAGTGTACCTGCCGGACTGGGTGATTCTGGTGAATCAGAACGGCCGTCGATTTGCCGACGAAACCTCACCTTACACGGTGCTTGGCGGGTTGATTCAGCATCAGGGCACCAAGGTTTACGCGATATTCGATGAGCCAGCCCG
>Ga0163108_10001296_pt1 | contig 18388 bp, 13 predicted proteins | sample Fk1155metaG_FD_109644 | JGI IMG/M metagenome (GOLD analysis project Ga0163108, IMG submission 109644) | Marine microbial communities from the Central Pacific Ocean - Fk160115 155m metaG | ecosystem: Environmental > Aquatic > Marine > Oceanic > Photic zone | place: The Central Pacific Ocean...
GCCGTAGGTAACACTTCAGGTAACACTTCGCCTATTCACCCGTCCGGCAACGCCACGCGGATGACGCAAGCCCTTGCCAGGGCAGAAGAAACAAAGCACGCCCGGGAGGATTCGAACCTCCGACCTACGGATTAGAAGTCCGTTGCTCTATCCAGCTGAGCTACGGGCGCATGGCTCGGGATCTTCCTTGGGATTGTAGCAACCGGTGTGGGAGAATCCTGCGGGAGATTGGACCGAGGAAGAGATCCGACGCCCTTGAGGGTTACACTTGTTTCATCGTACAAGGGGAAGCGCCCGGTCCAGCCCACCACAAAACGGTCCGTCAGCTAAGTCGTTCAACCATGATCACGAACAGTCCACTGACCCGTCGCCAGTTTCACCGATCAGCCGTGGCACTTGCTGCCGGTTCGTTCGTCGGTTCAACCGCTGGCGCCGCGACGAAACCGCTCGAACTGGTCCGCTTCGGCAAGACCGACCTGCAGGTCACCCGCTATTGCCAGGGCACCGCGTTTCGCCAGCACCCCCGCAGTGACAATCCCACCGCCCGCCGCATCCTGGGCCGCTGTCTGGACGTCGGCATCAACTTCTTCGACACCGCCGAGGCCTACGGTTGGGGTGGGTCGGAAACCGTGCTCGGCCGCATCGTCAAGCGTCGCCGCGACCGGGTCGTGATCTGTACCAAGGCCGCCCCGAGCGAGGCCCCAGTCAAGGATCCCGACACGAACAAGTTCAAGCTCGGTCGTCGTGTCGTCTTCGATCGCGCGACCCTGACCCGCAAGTGCGAGGGCAGCCTGCGACGACTCGGTACCGACTACATCGACCTGTTCCTGCTCCACTCCGACGACGAAACCACCCCGCCGGAAGCCATCGCCGGGACGATGGAGCAACTGGTTCGCTCCGGGAAGATCCGTTACTGGGGCCTGTCGAACTTCAGCGCGGCCAATGTCCGCAAGTCGATCGACCTGCCACGCAACCCGGGACGCAGCAGCACCAGTGGCACCGAGGACTACTTTCACATCGCCGCGGGCCTGCGGATGAACAACGACCTGCTGAAGGTCATTCGCAAGTCGGGACTGGGACTGCTGGCCTTCAGTCCCCAGGACTGCGGACGACTCTCGGTCGGCCGCAAGGAGAACTCGGTCTACGGCCCGTTGATCGGCGTGCTCGATCGTGTCGCCGACGAGTTGAACACGACCCGGGCCCGCGTACTGATCGCCTGGAGTCTGGCCAATCCGGCCGTCACCAGCGTGCTGGGTGGAGCCGAGAGCCCCGAACACGTTGATGACAACATCGGGGGCACCCGGCTCAGGATTCCTTCCGAGTTGATGGCCACCCTTGACCGCGCCAGCCAGGCACACGTGCTCCGGGAACGGGCCCGGGCGGCTCGAACTCCCTGAAGCGGAGGCTGCGGGAATGGACCGACGGACGTTTCTCCAGGCCGTGGGCGCCTCGGCACCCGCGGCGCTGCCCGCCGACACCGCCGACACCGCCGCAACCCACCCGGATGCCGCCGCGCCAGGGGAACCACGCGTCCTGGTCTACGACGATGGCCGCCACGCCGCACCGCTGTACCAGTTCGCCCCGCCACTGACTCCCGCTGACTTCACGATCACCGTTGACCAATTTGCCGACACCGGCGTCGACACCCTGGTCTACTCGGCCGGCCTCGAAGGCGGTGCACAACTCTACAACAGCCGGGTGGCCCAGACCTGGGGCGAGAACGTCAGCCAATGGACGCACCCGGTCTGGTACCGTGCCGGCCGGCACCTGGAACAGCTGATCAACGACGGTCACGATCCGCTCGCCCTGCTGTGCAACCGTGCCCATGAGAAGGGATTGCTGTTGCTGGCATCCAACTGGCTGTCGCTGCAGGGCGGCGATCGCAAGACGCACGGCGGCTGGGGAAGACAATCCGATTTTGTCTACGACCATGCCGGCTGCGAGGTCGGCCGCGAGACCGATCGGCGGGCCGCCGGAGTGTCGCCCCGCCGATTCAGCCTGCTGCACGAGGATGTCCGCAACGAACGGTTCGCCGTCTTCCAGGAGATGCTCGAAGATTATCCCACCGACGGCGTCGAGTTGAGCCTGGTCGATTTTGTCCCCATGTGCCGGTTCGATCAGGTCGATCAACTGCGTCCCCTGCTGACCGAATGGTTGAGACGACTCAGGCAGGTTGCCGACGCGGCCGCCACACAACAGCAACGGCGAAAACGAATCTATGCCAGGATCCCGATCGATCACCAGACCTCGACGGCACTCGGTTACGACATCCAGACGTGGATCAAGGAGGGGCTGGTCGACGGCCTGGTCTGCTGCCACGGCGTGTTCCAGCACCCGATGGTGCAGGACTGGTCACTGCAACAACTGCGAGAACGCGTCGCGGGCACCGACTGCCGGCTGGTGGCCGGGTTCAGCGACCTGCTGCACCGGCAATTCGAACGGGCGGCAACACAGGAAATGACCTGGGCGGCGGCCGCCAATGCCTGGGACGACGGAGCCGACGCGTTCGCGATCGTCGAGTACCACTGGACACCCAACGGCTGGCCGCACACCGCCGAGGACCTGCAGACACTCAGGCTGCTGGGCCACCCCGACCTGCTTGCCGTTCGCAACAAGCTCTACCACGTACCGTCGCGACCCGGCAACGAACGCCAGACCACGGCCTGGCCACAGGCCAGGCAACCCGCGCTGCCGACCGAATTGAAGGAGGATCAGCCGGTCAGGCTACGGCTGAAGATCTCCGACGACCTCGAATCGACTGCTGGACAGGAGAAGGTCGAGGAGGTCCGGTTGCGGGTGCGGATCACCAACATCGAACCGACACTGAACCGGGTCCGCGTGAAGCTCAACGGCAAGACGCTTCCCGAGGAGATTCTCTCGCTCGACGACCTGACCTATCGCATGCAGCCGCTGGGGTCGTTTCATCCCTACGGGTTCGTCTATGACTTCCATCTGCCCAGAAAACTTTGGCCCCGACGGGGAGAAAACCAGGTCCAGGTGACACTCGAGAAGCGGGACCGCGGAATCCAGACGCGTTACGACGTCCACGACGTCGACCTGGCGATCCGGTACAACCGGCAACGGCACCTCCGCAGCCAGCCGCTGGAGTACTAGCGAGGCCTAGTACCCGTAGTCGGCCCTGAGCTTCGACTCGTCACGCCAGCGAGGCGCCTGCTTTTCGATCAGCCTGGTGTGAGCAGCCAGGCCCGAGCAGTTGGTGGCCAGGACCTCGAAGATCCGGTTCGCGACGATGCGGTGACCGAGGTCACTTTGATGGATCCCGTCGTAATGCACGATCCAGTCGGCGTGGCCGCTGGCCTCGAGCAGATCGACGAACAGGCAGCCTTCCTTTTTCGCCACCGCTTCGATCCCGCGACCGTAGCCGTGAAAGATCTCGAGGTTCGCCTTGGTCCAGGCCCGACCACCCCCGTTGAAATCCGTCATGTAATAGGGAGAAGGCAGCACGATCAGCGGATCGATCGATCGGCGAATCGTGCGGATCACCGCTGCCATCTCGGCCTGGAACAACGGCAGTGGGGTCCCGCCGCGAGCATCGTTGAGCCCGTAAGAAATCACCAGCAGGTCGGGGCGATGGTCAAGCACGTGCTTCTGCAGCCGCTCCGACGCGGCGGGCTTGCCGCTGGGAGGATAGCAGGGGCTTTTCGTGGAGATCACGTTCGAACCGATGCCGTTGTTGATCACTTCCATCCGGCGGGACTGGAAATCGTTGACCAGTCGGCCCAGCACCGAGACCCAGCAACGCGAGGCGTTGGTACTCCAACCCCCGGCCGTGGTGCTTTCGCCCAGGGCGACCATCCGGCGAAACTCGCCGGCGTGCCAGTCCTTCTTCTTGCGAGCGGCGGCGGCCGAAGACACGGCAACCGGCAGAGCCGAGGCCACACCTGCCGTCGTCAGCGAGGCCGCCAGGAGTTGTCTGCGGGTGAGCGGGGGCATGAAACAGGTCCTGTTTTCTGGCAGAAAGGATCAAAGAAAAACGGGCCGGTGCCTCTCGTGGAGACACCGGCCCGTGATGTAATCACGCGTCCTCGAACCGCCGCATCAGCCAAGCTCGCGGATCGGCGCCATGTTGGACAGCAGCTGCGGTCGACCGGTCGGGTCGAAGATCTTCTCCGTCATCACGTCGATTCCGAGATTCTTGTAGAGCGTTCCGAAGATCTCCTGCACGTGGACCGGGCGGGTCTGTGCCCGCTCGCCCAGACGGTTGGTACTGCCGATCGCCTGTCCGCCCTGGATCCCGCCGCCGGCCATGTAGGCACAGCTGACCTGCGGCCAGTGGTCGCGGCCGGCACCCTTGTTGATCCGCGGTGTCCGACCGAACTCACCCCAGACAAGCACGGTCACGTCGTCGAGCATGCCCCGGTCGTACAGGTCGGTGACCAGAGCCGCCACGGCCTGGTCGATCCGGGTCCCGTGGTGCCGCACCAGGCCCTCGTTGTTGCCGTGGCTGTCCCAGCGGCCAAACGTCAACGCCACGCAACGAACTCCCACTTCGACCAACCGGCGAGCCATCAGGATCAGCTCGTTGTTCGTCGCCGCTCCGTCATACTGGAACTGGTAGGGCTTGCCGGTACCGTAACGCTTGCGAAGTTCCGGATTTTCCTTCGACAGGTCGAGCGCATCGACCAGCTTGCTCGAGGTGAGCACGTCGAAGGCCTGCTGTTCGTAGGAATCCAGCGCGTCGAGTCGCCCGCTGGCATCGACGTCGCGACGCAGCCGGTCAATACTCTTGAGCAACAGCTTCCGATCGCCGAGCCGTTCGGTGCTGACCCCGTTGAGCTTCATGTTGGCCAGGCCTTCGCCATCGGGAATGAACGGTGCGAAGGTCGGTCCCAGGAATCCCGACGTTCCGGGATCGCGCCAGACACCGGCGGTCTTCATGCCCACGTAGGGAGGCACGCTCTTGTCGGCCGGACCGTAGATCTTGTGCAACACGCTGCCCAGCGCCGGGTGGCCGCCCATCGACCGCAACTCGGCGTGACGGAAGCCCGTCATGCACTGGAACGAATTGTGCCGGCCCTCGCAGCCAACCACCGCCCGCATCACGACCGACTTGTCCATGACCTGGGCGATCTTGGGGAAACACTCGCCGATCTGGATCCCCGGCACGTTGGTCGCAATCGGTTTGAACGGACCGCGAATCCCCTTGGGAGCCTCGGTCTTGATCTCCCACATGTCCTGGTGGGGAGGACCACCACCCAGGAAAATGTTGATCACTGACTTGTGCTTGGTCGTCTTGCCGGGGGCCGCCTGGGCCCGCATCACGTCGGCCTGGTTCAGCCCGAAGGCACCGACACCAAGAGCACCGATTTTCAACATCCCGCGACGCGAAACACCGTCGCAGTAGCCGCTTCGAGAATTCTTCTTCCGGGATCCGAAAATCGTCAGCATGGAGAAACTCCACTGGGGTTCACGTGTCGGAACAATCTATTTTTATGCGACCGGACGGGGGGGTGTCAACTGTGAGTCGCCGGAGGTGCCGATGGGGTTGGATCTGGTCAACTGGCGGTGATGATCGTCCGGTCTGAGAGGTTTACTGCTGAGATGTTCCCGGTTCCTGGAGGATGGTTTTCAGCCTTCTGAGAGCCCGCAGGTGCCTCATGCCCGTTGCGGCAGGCGAGAGTTCCAGGACGGCGGCGGCCTCGCTGTTGGTCAGTTGTTCGAAGTGCCTCATTATCAGAATTTCTCGGTCATCATCACCCAGGTCCTCGAGTGCATCTCGAAAACGAAGCTGTAATTCTCGACGAATCGAGGCCGCCGCCGGGGTCAGTTCGGCATCGGCAAGCTGGACGGCCAGGTCAAAGGAGCTTCGGTCGGCATGAACTCGCCCTTCCAGCGGCCGTTCACGATCCACGCTACGGCGTTGAGCCTGGCGATGACGACGGTACATGTCGATCAGCCGGTCACGTGCGAGCCGGCGAAGCCAGAGGTGAAAGGGGAGGGCAGGTTGGTCAAGGTAGTCGGGAAGCCGATTCGAGGCTTCCAGCAGGACGTCCTGGACAACGTCGCTGGCATCGACACGGCGTCGGATGCCGCGGTCCATCCGGGCCCGGACCAGCCGGCAAAGTGCGTCACGGTGACGATCCAGCAACCCGGCAACCGCGTCCTCGTCACCACCGCGGGCGGCGGCCAGGAGTTCGCGAGTCCGATCCGAATCGGGCCACAGCAACGGGGTTCTTTCAGGGGAATCGGCTGTCATTTCGAACCCGGAATCTGTCGTCTTGGTAAGCCGCCGCAGCATTGTAGCCGGACACCCGGCCGGGAACAGAAAAACCGGTCCCCGGGCCACGAAATGGCGACTGGTCTTTGCTCACCCGGTCTGCCACACTGGTAATTGCTGCTCGTCCGAGGCTTCCTCTCACTCCCTCCACGGCGCCCGATGTCGCTCGCACGTTTCAGCGTAAATAACCACGTTCTGGTGAACATGCTGATGCTGGTGATCCTGCTCGCCGGCGGGATTTTTGCGTTCACACTGGTTCGGGAGTTCTTCCCCGAATCGCGGCCCGACAAGATCTTGATCGCCGCCGGCCATCCGGGCCAGCAGCCCGCAGAGGTCGAGCGGGCGGTCACGATCAAGATCGAGGAAGCGGTCCACGACGTCGAGGGCATCGAGAAGGTCGATTCGACCGTCTCCGAAGGTCTCAGCATCACCATTCTCACCCTCTACAACGACGTCGAGGATATCAACGTCGTCGTCCAGGAGGTCAAGAACCGGGTCGATGGAATACCGGATCTGCCCGACGACATCGAGCGTGTGACCGTCGAGAAGATCGAGCCAAAACTGCCGGTGATCAGCGTGGCGCTGTTCGGTGAGGGGACCGAGGCCGAGTTGAAACGGGCGGTCAAGGGGGTACGCGATGACCTGCTGTTGTTGCCCGGCGTCAGTGATGTCCGGGTTTCCGGAATCCGCCCCGACGAGATCAGCATCGAGCTGAAGCCTCTGAAACTGCTCGAGTACGACGTGACGTTCGACGAGGTGGCCCGCGCGGTCCGCCAGGCGAACCTCGATGTCTCGAGCGGACAACTCAAGAGCGAACGGCTGACGGTGTCGGTGCGAACACTGGGCGAACAGACCCGTGGTATGGATCTCGAGGGAATCGTCATCCGCAGCAACCCCGACGGCCGCAAGGTCCTGTTGAAGGACATTGCCACCGTCGACGACGGGTTCGTCGAGAGTGACCTGGAGAGTTATTTCAACGGCAAACCGGCGGCCCACTGTGTGGTCTTCAAGACGCCCAGCCAGGACGCGATCCGGATTTCCACGCTCGTCAAGTCCTACGTCAAGGGCAAGCTTGGCGCCCCCTACGACCCGTTCGGCTTCCAGGCCGCGGCCCGCGCTCCCTGGTACAAGCAGCCGGTGGCCATCGTCGGTTCGGGACTGAGCTGGCTGATGACCAGGATCAGTGGTCGCGTCGACCCACGGGTCGTGTACGAGGAAAGTGCTTCCAGCCCCTTCGAGCACCAGTTCCAGGTCGACCTGCACACCGATCTTGCCCGCTACATCGAGGGGCGACTTGACCTGATGACCCGCAACGGCCGCGCCGGGCTCGTGCTGGTACTGATCTCGCTGATGCTGTTCCTGAACTGGCGAGTTGCCTTCTGGGTCGCCACCGGGTTGCTGGTTTCGTTTCTGGGCACCTTCATCGTGCTGTGGGCGCTGGGCGAGACGGTCAACCTGCTGAGCATGTTCGGGTTGATCATCGTGCTGGGAATCATCGTCGATGACGCGATCATCATCGGCGAGAACATCTACCGCCACGTCGAGGAAGGCATGCCGCCCAAGGAGGCCGCCATCCGGGGAACCGACGAAGTGGTATGGCCGGTGTTCGTGACGATCCTGACAACGATTGCCGCATTCGCCCCGTTGCTGTTCATCAATGGACAGATCGGCGACTTCATGCGGGTCTTGCCGATCGTGGTGCTGGCGGCACTGACCGTATCACTGCTGGAAGCGATCATGATCCTGCCAGCGCACCTGGCCAATCTCAATCGCTCCCAGCCCAGCGAAGGTCGCCGCCGCTGGCGGCACCTGCGGGCACTCGTCGGGAGTCCCGATCGCCTGATGCGAGGCCCCTTGCAGGAAATCTACGAGCGAGTGCTCAGGATCGCTCTTTCCTGGCGCTACGTCACGATCGCGCTGGCCTGTGCCACGCTGGCGATCAGCGCCGGGCTGACGGCCGGGGGAATCGTCGAGACCGTGTTCATCCAGAAAATGGACAGCGAGACACTTATCTGCGGAATCGAAATGCCCGTTGGCAGCGCCGTGGACCAGACACGCAAACAGGTCCGGCAGCTCAATGACTTCGCACTGACCCTGCCGGAGGTCAAGAACGTCCAGATGTTCGTTGCCCGCCAGTACGACCTCGACGGGAGTGGCGGAGGCGGATCCGAAAGCCAGTCACACCTCGGCCAGATGGTGCTCGAGCTCAAGGAGGCCGACGACCGCGAACGCAATGACGAGCGATCCAGCGACGAACTGCTGACGGTCCTCCGCAAGTTCTCCCGGACCCTGCACGGAATCAACTCGGTCACCTGGCAGTCGATGAACGCCGGGCCCGGTGGCCTCGACATCCACATCAAGATCTCCGGTCCCGACTTCGACGAACTCGTCGCCGTCTCGGCAACACTCCGCGAGACCCTCGATTCCTATGCCGGCGTCTACGATCTCGACGATGATCATGACGAGGGAAAGCGGGAGATGCAGCTGAAGCTGCGGGAATCGGCCCGGCCGACGCGGATCGACGAGGCGCAGCTGGGCGGCCATATCCGCAGTGCCCTGTACGGCCGGGAATCTCACCGGATCACGCGAAATCGCGAGGATGTCCGGGTGATGGTGCGATATCCAGAAATCTTCCGTCGCAGCCTCTACCACCTCGAGTCGATGTGGATTCCCACCGCCATGATCTCGGGACGTCGCGGCTGGGTGCCGCTGGACGAGGTCGCCCGCCTGGAGCCCGGCGAGGGATTCACGTCCCTGCACCGCAGCCAGAGACGACGGTCGGTGTCGGTCTTTGGGTCCGTCGACAACAACATCGTCGATTCGTCGGCAGTGCTGGATCGCGTCCGTAACGACTTCGACGAGAATATTACCCCGGCACATCCCGACGTACGAATCGAGTTCCTGGGCCGATTCGAGGAACGGACCAAGGCCTTCGGCAGCCTGACGATCGCCTTTCCGGTGGTGCTGGTGCTGATCTACATGTTGCTGGCCGGATTGTTCCACAGCTACACGCAGCCACTGGTCGTGATGGCCGCGATCCCGTTCGGGTTGCAGGGAGCGATCCTTGGACACTGGGTCACCGGCAACCCGATCACGATTCTCAGTCAGATCGGCTTCGTCGCACTCGCCGGTATCCTGGTCAACGACAGCCTGATCCTGGTCGATTTCATCAACCGCCGCATCCGCAGCGGGATGGAACCATTCGAGGCGAGCGTCTCGGGAGCACGATTGCGGTTGCGGGCGATCCTGCTGACCACGCTGACAACCGCGGCCGGCCTGACTCCGCTGATGTTCGAAACCAGCTTCCAGGCCAAGATCATGATCCCGATGGCCGTGACACTGACCTTCGGACTGATCTTCGCAACGGCGCTGACACTGATCATCGTGCCATCGCTGAACCTGATCCTGATCGACCTGAAGCAACTGACCGGGTTCGACACGGCACCGGTGACCGACAGGGACGAACCGGCAAACGACGTCACAACCTAGAACGACCAGTTGATCGACCAGCTCCAGTTTTCCGCCCAGTAATTCGACCGCTCCATGTCGATCGAGGGATACAGGCCTTCGGAGGGATTCCCCTGCCAGAGAACGCTCTGGTAGGGTCGAGCCACCTCGCCGATCCACAGGAAGGTGTAGCCGAAGCGGAGATAGGCGTCCTTCAGCACTCTCGACCGCTTCAGCACCGGCAGCTTCGCGAAGATCGGCGCCTCGATGAAGATCGACTGCTCGATCACCGGCGACACGTGCGTGTGACGATCCTGGTCGGAGAACCGGTTGGGTCGCGCGTTTTCCGGTGACGGCATGTTGAAGTCCGTCTGGCGGGTCACCATGCCGATGTTGTCACCGTCCATCACCATCTGTTCCTTGTTGGCCAGCACACCGAACTTCGTCCGACCCCAGAGCTTGAACTTCTTGCCGCCCAGATCGTATCTCACGCCAACCTCCGGACCGATCAGGTCGCTCCGCGCGACGTTGTTCAGGAAGGAGTTGATCGGGTACATCGTCATGTCGTTGTAGATGATGAACCGGTACTCGTCGTCCTGGTTCCCGCCACCGCCACCGCCACCGCCCTGGGTGTCGGTTTCCTCGACCTTCCCCGCACTGTCGACGATGCCGTCGCGATCGTTGTCCATCTTGTCCGGCGGTGAGTGCAGCTTGATGTCGCCGTTGAACGGTTCGTCAAGATCCTCGAGGTTGTCGTAACTCAGGCCGCTGTCCTGGCCGTAGAAACGGAAGCTCTCCGACACCCGCAGGTAACGGACCCCGAACATCGGCCGGATCATGAAGGTCCGTGTCTGGTAGGCCGGCGGAAGGATCCAGTTGACCGAGGTTCCGTAGGTGCGGCTCTTGGCGGTCAACTGGAACTCGAGATCAAACGGCGAACTGACACCGGCACTGGACCCGTCGTCCAACGGCAGCCCACGCAGGTTCAGCAGGTTGTTCTGCAGGATCGGATCCGCGACCTGGTCGGCTCCTTCCGGAGTTCCCTGGTCGAGGTTCGACAGGTAGTCGGGAGGCGAAAGCAGCTGCATCAGCAGTGCCTTGTCCTTGCCACGACCGGGCCCCAGGTCATCGCGGGCATCATAGTGCTCCTCGAGCGAATGACCAAAAGCCTCGAACATCAGGCCGCTTTCATCCGGATCGAAATAGCCGGCCTGGATCCGCATCCCCAGCCCACTCAGATGGCTCATCGTGTTGCCCAGCGACACCGAATCGTACAGGTTGAAACCGGGGATCCCCTGCTCGGGCATGCCCCGAAACTGGTCCACGACACTTTGTTCCTGGCTGCTTCCACCGCCACCGCCGCCACCACCGTCTCCCAGGTCATACGGATCCTCTTCCAGGATCGGCAGCACCAGGTCCTTGTAGCTCTGGGCACCCGGGTGACCCACCCGGCCTTCCGGTCGACGGGTCCTGGCACCCTTGCTGCCGGGGATCATTCCCGTCAGCAGGTCGAGATTGAAGACGAAACGGCGACCGCGATTTGACGCGATCCGATGCCACAGCCCATCCTTGTGAAAGTGCTTGTCGTACTCGAAGTCATACATCGAGTTGGACGGATAAGGCATCATCGAAACCGGGGGCGGTGGAACGGCTTCAAGACCGGCTCCACCCCGGGGTGCTGCATAGGGGCCCTGGGCTGAACCGTCACGGCCCAGGACCACCATCGCCGCGAGGCAGGCCACCAGGATCAATCGGTGTGACACCCGCATCAGAACATCCTTGACTATCGGCCGTCTCGTAAACACGCCATGTCCCCATCCGCCAGCGCAGAAGAATGGACCTGCCGGTAGTATCGGTCAGGCAATCTGGCAACCTGTAACGATTATCGGGGACGTACCGGATTTGGTGATTGTCCGGAAAATGCCGGGCACAATCTCCGTCGGACACAAGTCCTTTATTATCAAGGACTTGTGTCATTTTCGGCAATCAAGCGGCGTGGCAAACAGTTCCAGCGGCCTAGAGTACCGGCCCGATCGGCCAGGGACAAAACTCCTCTTCGCCGATCCCCTGCGCTTCGCTCTTGGTCTGCTTTCCACCGGCCACCGCGATGATCTCCTCGAAGATCTCGTGTCCAATCTCCTCGACCGAGGCACCCTCGAGAATTCGACCGGCGTTGACGTCCATGTCGTCGATCATCCGCTCGTACATGGGCGTATTCGACGCGATCTTGATCGTCGGCACCGGTTTGCAGCCGAAACAGCTGCCGCGTCCGGTCGTGAAGATCAGCACGTTGGCCCCGCCGGCGACCATGCCCGTGATCGACGCGGGGTCGTAACCGGGCGTGTCCATGACGACAAATCCCCGGGCGGTCACCGGGTCGGCATACCGGTAGACTTCTTTCAGGGCGGTCGTGCCCCCCTTGGCGATTGCTCCGAGGGATTTCTCGTAGATCGTCGTCAACCCGCCCAACTTGTTGCCCACCGAGGGGTTGTTGTCGATCTTCGCTCCGAATTTCCCCGCGTAGTCCTTCCACCAGTCGATCAGTCCCACCAGTTTCTCACCGACCTCGCGACTGGTCGCCCGCCGCGTCAACAGGTGTTCGCCCCCGTAAATCTCGGGCGTTTCGCCCAGGATCGAGGTGGCCCCGTGTGCCACCAGCAGGTCACTGGCGATTCCGACAGCCGGGTTGGCTGTCACGCCGCTGTTGCCGTCACTGCCCCCGCACTCGGTCCCCAGGATCAACTCGGCAACGGGGATCTCGGTTCGCTCGACCGCGTTGACCTCCGGCAGCATTTCCTTCAAAACACCCACGGCCCGGTCGACGGTCTTTCGCAGGCCACCTTCGTCCTGGATGTTCATCACCAGCGGCATCGGCTCACCGGCCGTCGAGGGCAACTGCAACTGGACCAGTCCGTGGTTTTCGGTCAGAAACGAACCCTGCCCGGTCTCGCAGCCGAGCCCGAGCACCAGGTAGCCGCCGATGTTGGGATGCTTGGCAAAACCGGCCAGCGTCCGGGCCAGTTGCTGATGATCTTCGCCGCCGTACTGCATCGCACAGCCGCCCTGGTGGACCAGTGGCACGACGCCGTCGATGTTGGTGAAGTCGGCCAGCAGGTCTTCATCGAAAGCCCGGGCGACGTACTTCGAGGCGGTGGCCGAGCAGTTGACGGTGCTGACAATCCCCAGGTAGTTGCGAGTCCCGATCCGCCCATTCGAGCGGCGGTACCCGGGAAATGTCCGCCCGCTGATCGGCTGGGGTGGTTCGGGAACATCGGTCGCGTGGGCGTAGTCGAGTTCCAGCGCCCCGGCTTCGACATTGTGCGTGTGCACCCACTCGCCCGGTTGGATTGCTCTTGTCGCAAAACCAATCACCTGGCCGAACTTGCGGATCGGCTCGCCGACCTCGATCGAAACCGTCGCCATCTTGTGGCCCAGCCCGATCCGATCGGTGGCGGCCAGTTCGGCGGTCGACCCGTTGCCCGGCCCGGCTTGATCGCCGACGGGCACCTTGGCACCCTCGGGAACCTCGACACGGGCGACCAGGATATTGTCGTCGGCGTGCAGCCGCAGGCAGGGGCTGTACCGTGTTTCGTTCATGGCGGCTCTTTTCCGGGAACGGTCCGTTCTAGAGGAAACCATCACGACCATCAACCACGGTCGACATGCATCCGGGTCGGTCTTCTCAGCTCCACAGACACCTGATACTCTCCCGCCCGCAGACGATGCCGCCCCGGGCGGTGCACGCCATTCCTCGACCCGGCACGACGGGAGTCTCTTTGATGATCGGTTCCCAGCTGACACCTCGCGAGTACTTCGACTCCTGCAGCCAGTCCTTCGACAAGCTCGATGTCACCGCGATCGAGGAGCTTGGCCGGCAGATCCATTCGGCCTGGCAGGATGGTCGCTTCGTCTTCATCTGCGGCAACGGCGGCAGCGGCTCGAACGCCTCGCACCTCTGCGAGGACCTCGGCAAGAGTTCGCTCGACCCGAAGGATTTCACCAACGACGAGATGCCCCGCCTGAAGGTACTCTCGTTGACCGACAACACGCCCTACATTCTTGCCTGGGCCAACGACGAGGGGTTCGAGCGGGTGTTTGTCGAGCAGTTGAAGAACCTGGCGTCACCCGGCGACATATTGATCACGATCAGCGGCAGCGGCAACAGTCCCAACGTGCTGCGTGCCGTCGAGTGGGCCGGGACCCACGAACTGGTGACGTGGGGCATCACCGGATTTGACGGTGGCCGGCTTCGCGAGATCGCAGATTTCAACCTGCACGTCCCGCTGGCAGACATGGGAATGGTCGAATCGATACACCTGGTAGCGTTTCACTGGGTGCTCGATGACGTCTACGCTCGTATCAACCGGGTCGGCCGTCACGCGGCCACTGCCGATCAACCGGAAATCCGCCGGGCCGCCTAGGCCACACATCGATCCGACACGATCTAGTGTGCCAACGGCACCGGTGGCGGATCGACAGGGTCAAGCCTGGTCACGGGGGCGGCAAAGCGACGGCCGGCCTTGAGGTCTTCGAGCAGTCCGACGATGACCTTGGCCGGGATCGCATGCGATTCGGTTCGCCCCTCGCGGGCAATGTTGATCCCCACGGCGTGTCCTTCCAGGTCCACCAGCGGTCCCCCGCACTGCTCGGGCTTGAGCACCGTGTCATGGGCAAACGCGTCTGGAAACCCGCCGCGACGGAAGCTCAACTGGCCACCCAGCTTGTTCATGAAAATGCCGCGATTCTGGAGATGCTGCGAGGGGGAACCCAGGCGGGCGAACGTGTCGAACTCGACCTGTTTCCGCATCACTCGCAGCGGCAGGATCTCCCCGGGCCGGAACTTGCGGATGTGATCCCGCAGCTCCCTGCCGACTGAGACCTTGATGCCGGCGACGGTGGTGATGACATCATTCTGTAGAAGCCCGGCCCGGCTGGCACCGCTGTTGGGCATCACGCGGGTAACCCGCGCCCCCCGTGCATCGTCGTCAAAGGCGATCCCAAGAAAACCGAACTGGTGAGGAATCCGACGGCGGCGAATGCTGACAACCCCGACGGCCAGTGGCAGGTCACCGGTCCCGGAGGTCGCCAACCAGTCGCCGACCAGAGGATCCCGATCCGACTTCCACTCGATGACCGGCAACCCGGTCGCCTTGAGTTTCAGCATCGCGAGGTCATAACCGGGGTGCAGGCCGACATGGTGGGCGGCGTGCTTTGTGCCGTCCTTGAGACGACAGGTGATGGTGGCGGCGGCATCGATCTGGCTGGCCTTTGTCAGCACCCAGCCATCGCTGCCCACGATCGCACCCAGCGCCTTTTCGTGCCCGTTGACCAGGATTGTCACCGTCGCCTTGCTGGATCCCGAAACGACGGGGCGAAATGCATTGCGAATCGCCGTGCCGCTCTTGTAGAGATCGCGAGGCAATCGCTTGGGCGGGGCGGCCTCGACGATTGACGAAACCGCCAGAACGGCCGCGAGGGTGATCAACCGGTAACCGGTCATGGTCCCGACCCTCCCGCCAACGTCACGATAACCTCGACAGGCTGTTTCATCCGTCGAATCGAGAGCTTCAGCTTGTCGCCGGGTTTCTTGCGATGGACGTGGTCGAAGAGTGAATCAAGGCCCTGGAAGGCCATCCCGTCGATTCTGACGATCACGTCTCCTGTCTTCACACCGGCCTTGGCCGCGGGCAAGTTCGGCTGGACGCTGGTCACGGTGCAACCCTGGTCATGATCGGCGCCGTTGATTCCCAACACCGGTTTGCGGCCCCGCTGGGGTCGACCCCACGATTTGCCGGCAAGCAGACGTCCCCAGTTCTCGGTGTAGGCCCGGATCGGGACGTGAAAATTCCAGCTCGTGGGTGCACCGATCCGGCTGTGGATCCCGATCACGTTACCAGCCAGGTCAAACAACGGACCGCCCGAATCGCCTCCGACCAGCGTGCAGTCGGTCTGTACAAAACGGGACTCGGCACGAACCACGCGTCCCAGCCGTACCACCGGACGACGGTTTCGCTGGTAACCGCCGGGGTGCCCCAGTGCCAGGCACCAGTCACCGGTCCGCACGTCCTGGGGACGCGCCAGTGGACGGAACGGGAAGGGGCCCTTGCCATCGATTTTCAGCAGCGAGGCGTCGAACTCCTTGTTCAGCCCCAGCGTTTTCCCCTTCAGTATCTTGCCACTGGGGAGAATGATCGTGACCGGCCGGTTGGGGGCCGCGGTGACGTGGGCAGCCGAGAGCACATAGCCGTCACGGCTGATGATCACGCCGCTGCCGGCACCGTTGCCGATCCTCAGCCCGACGGTGGCCTCCGAGAGATCCCCGACAAGCAACCGGACGCGCTTCTGGATGGCCAGCAGGTCCTTCACACCGCGGGGAACGCTCCGCGTCAACTCCGAGGGTTGCATCGGCCTCGCCACGACCGGGGCCTTTGGCACGGGCAGCTGCCGCGGCAGCGGGGGCGGGGGCGGGGCAATCGGGTCGGCGGCGAGCAGGGCAGCCGAGGACTGCACCACGGTGACAACTCCGGCCACCAGCGCCAATTCGATCACTCGCCTCATTCGCCACTCCTTAGCTGGCTGCAGCTTACGCGAGAAGGATCACTTTCCACAAGTTGTGACGGCTGTTCGGACCCTCACGGGTCGGATATGCTGGCGGCCCTGTCGACTCGGTGAAACGGGTCGCTACACTCACACCCTGCCGCGACTGCCTGTCAACGGCCTTGCCCATGGACGTTCATCATACACCGTTGCCCGGCGTGTTGTTGATTGTGCCTCGTGTTTTCGAAGATCCCCGTGGATTTTTCCTGGAAACCTGGCAACGCCGCCGGTTTTCCGACGAGGGAATCGACATCGATTTTGTCCAGGACAACTGGTCACATTCGGCCCGGGGGACACTTCGCGGACTCCACTACCAGCTGCAGCACCCCCAGTCCAAGCTCGTCCAGGTGGTTCGCGGCACGGTCTTCGATGTCGCCGTGGATCTCCGCCGCGATTCCCCTGCCTTTGGACAGTCCTACTGCATGGAGCTGAGTGCCGAGAACCATCGGCAATTGCTGATTCCCGCCGGGTGTGCTCACGGGTTCCTGGTCACCAGCGAGTCGGCCGATTTCCAGTACAAGTGCAGCGATATCTACCATCCCGACTCCGAACAGACACTACTCTGGAACGACCCCGAACTGGGAATCAACTGGCCGCTGGAAGGCGACCCGGTGCTCTCGGACAGGGACCGCCAGGGCCTGCGATTGGCCGATGCCCCCTGTTACGCGACATCGCCGGTCACCGACGAAGGAGCCGGCGGTGATGGCTGAGCCCAACGGCGACCGCCCCCGACTGGCACTGACGATGGGCGACGTCTGCGGGATTGGTCCCGAGGTGATCGCCCGTCTCACCGGCGCTGCCTGCTGCCGGCTGGTGGTGGGGGATCCGGCCGTACTGTCGCGTGCGCTGGAGTTGGTCGGCGATGACCGGGAGGTCCGGGTTGTTGCATCGCCGGATGAGGCCTGGGACGACGACCGGCGGCCGTGTTGCTGGAATCCCAGCAGCGTCGAAGTTTCTGCGATTCCACCGGCAACCGTCGATCCACGTTGCGGCCAGGCGGCTGCCGACTGGTTGATCGCTGCGACGCACGCCGCCCTGGATGGACGAGTCGATGCCATCGTGACCGCCCCGTTGCACAAGACCGCACTGGCGGCAGCGGGAATCGAAGAACCGGGCCACACCGAGATCCTGGCGAGGGTCTGCAACCGTGACTCGGCCGCAATGATGCTCTACCTGCCCCCGGGAACGACCGACGGCGGACCAGCCCGGGGCCTGGGAGTCGCCCATGCCACGTTGCACACCTCGATCCGCAGTGTCCCTGATCTCCTTACCGTCGAAACCGTCAACCAGCCGATCCAGCTGCTCGACGGTTTCCTGAAACGGCTCGGTTGCCCGTCACCCCGGATCGCCGTGTGTGCCCTGAACCCCCACGCGGGAGAAAACGGTCTGTTCGGGGACGAGGAACAGTCGATCATCGGGCCGGCCATCGACGCGGCCGTTGACGCCGGCCGGGACGTGACCGGACCGTTGCCGGCCGACACGCTGATGCTCCGGGCGGTGCGAGGTGAATTTGACGGTGTGGTTGCCATGTTCCACGACCAGGGCCACATCGCGATGAAACTGGTTGGTTTCGAGGCGGCGGTCAACGTGACACTGGGATTGCCGATCCTGCGTACCAGCCCCAGCCATGGCACCGCGTTTGACATCGCCTGGCAAGGCGTGGCGGAACCACGAGGCATGCAGTCGGCCGTCGAGACGGCGATCCGACTCTGGAAAAACGGGAGGCACGATGCCTGAAACCGACGAGACCCTGATGTACCTGATTCGCCACGGGGCGACCCCGGCCAACGAGCAACGGCCCTACGTGCTCCAGGGGCACGGAATCGATACCGCGCTCAGCGAAACCGGCAGACGCCAGGCCGAGGCCGTCTCCGGGTTCCTGGCCAGCCGGCCCCTGGACATCATCCTGAGCAGCCCGATGCAGCGAGCCCGGGAAACCGCCCTCGCGATCGCCCGGCCTCACGGACTGGAGGTCGGTGTCCTCGAAACGCTCACCGAGTGCGACGTGGGCCGCTGGGAAGGACGTGACTGGGGGTCGATCATGCAGCAGGATCCCGAGGCCTACCAACGAGCCATGGACGACCCGAGAGTCGACGCGTACCCCGA
>Ga0163108_10001298_pt1 | contig 18347 bp, 8 predicted proteins | sample Fk1155metaG_FD_109644 | JGI IMG/M metagenome (GOLD analysis project Ga0163108, IMG submission 109644) | Marine microbial communities from the Central Pacific Ocean - Fk160115 155m metaG | ecosystem: Environmental > Aquatic > Marine > Oceanic > Photic zone | place: The Central Pacific Ocean...
ATGGAAATGTCGCATCTAGACATCGCGAATCCCGTCGTTCATGTTCTGGAATGTCATGTAGAGTTCGAGCTGGATCCGTCGGATGTCGGGGCCAAACCGTTCGAGCAGCCCGGCAGCCGTCTCGTACAGCACGCCGGGCACCGGTCCCTCGCCGCGACGGACGCACTCGATCCGGCTGTTGAGGATCCGGGTCAACCGTGTGGCGTTCATCCGGCCTTCAACTGCCACGGTCCGCACCCGTCGTCCGGCTCGAGACAATTCGCGAGTGAAATCCCGGTGTGTCCCCAGCACCAGCGGCACGCTCGACCGAAACACCTGCCGTCGCTGCCGCCAGGTCAGCCTCTGGGCCTCGTCGATCAGCACCGGATTCCCAGCAGGCACCTCGGCCCGTTCCCCCTCGGGGATGTGCACGTAGCCCGACCCGGGAAACCTCGCTCCGATGGCCAGCAGGTGAGTCGTCTTGCCGTAGCCCTTTTCGCCGACAAACTGCACGACCGACCCCGGTTCGGCAAGCAACTCGTCAAACTCCTCCAGGTCCACATCGGCCAACCGTGTCCAGTCCTCGATCGAAAACTCACCAAACGGGTTGCGGCGGAGATTCAGATGAGCAAACGGAAGCAGAGGTGAGGTGGCCAGTGTCGTCACAGTTGGCTCGCTGAACGACGAGGAATCGTCACCACGCCCACCGGCGGCGGGCGGTGCGATTACCCGAACAGGGGAAACGGATGTGGTTTTATCTTCAAAAGCGCGCGGACTTCTGTCGGAGCCTGGGGCTTCATGTCCCAGATATCGAGATGGTCTGGCCCTCATCAACACTTTGCCTAGCGTAACGCAATCGGCAGAGCCATACAAAAGGGAACCACGCGTCACAACGAGCGAGGCAGTCGGCCATTGTCGAGGCCGCTGGGCCCTGCACAACCCATCTTTGCCGCGACTCGAAAATGGAAGCTGAGTCAGGGGACGCCTCGGAAAATGATGACCTCTGTCGTGGTCGGAGTACAACGAAGCGGCTTTCGGATAGAATCCTCTCGCTAGGGGGGAATGATCCGGACCCGGGATGGACACAGAGCTCCTGAGAAACAAACGTCGATTCATGCACCGAATACTGGATGCACCATTTTGCGAGTAAAGCTGGCTGAAGATGTGGCAAGACTTCTGGTGGCGTTGGTGCTGGTCGCCGCTGCTGGGTGTGGTCATGCCCCCGCGCCGCAGGGGTCGCGATCGTCGGACACCGCGCCACCCGCTCGGGCCGACCAGGGTCCCACGGTCGATCTGATCGCATACTGGCCTCTGGATGGCGAGTTGAACGACGCTGCTCCAGCCGGTGAGTCAAAAGACAACGGCAAAGTTGTCGGCACGGCGACCTTCGAGAACGGGAAGCTGGGCAAGGGCATCGTCCTTGATGGTTCCAACCATGTCGAAATCCCCACGAGTCCCGATCTCGAAGCCCGTGACAAGAGTATCTCCATCTCCGCGTGGTTTCGTGTTTAGGACTGGCCAGGGAGATATGAAACCGTGCTCGCCAAGGGGCGAGGTGACAGGTACAGCATTGCACATCACGCGATCGATCCCGACCGGTTGGCTTATTTCGGAGGACTTCGAAAAGATCCCCTTGATGCTCCGGCCGGGGGTCCGGTGAATGACGGTCTCTGGCACCACGTGGTCGCCATCACGGAAGCCGGGACCAGGACGCTGATTTTCATTGACGGCGTGCTCCTCAAGACGGGAGGTGCCGACACCGCCACGCTGGGCGAGTCGGGCCGTCCGCTGATGCTGGGAAACAACCCGGAGCGTTCGCGGGAAGATCGGCACTGGATCGGTGGCATCGATGATGTGGGGCTTTTCTCCGGCGCGCTCAACGCCTCGGAAGCCCGGGCCATCTATACACTCGCAACCAGCCCAGCCCTGGGCCACGACCTGGGATCCGCGACGAAGCTGATTCAACTGCATCGCCGGCAATCACCGGCTCCTGTCACGATAGGCAACCAGGAATGGAAATATGCCTCTCGCGATCCCGGTGACGGACAGCCGTTTATTGTTCTCTCGGAAAACGGCAGCGGTGTGACCACTTCTCCACGGCCGAGTGTCGTATCGTTTGCCACGTCTCACCGTTTTCTCGATTCAGGAAATTCCGCACAGCTGCGGTGGTCGGTGACAGAGAATGCCACCGAGGTCCGCATCACCCCGCTGGCAGGACAGGTCGTGCACAAGTCGGGAACCCTGAGAGTCACTCCCACCGAGACAACCCGATACGAGATCACGGCGCGTAACGAACAGGGAACGTGTCGCGCCACGACGACCGTCCACGTGGACTATCGCTTTGGCAGACCTCGTATCAGTGAATTCATGGCCAACAACGCGCCCAGTGATCTCGATGACGATGGCGAATCGTCGGACTGGATCGAATTGCACAATCCCGGACCAGGACTGGCGAACACGGCCGACCTGTTTCTGACCGACGATATCGACAAGCCCACGAAATGGCCGGTCCCGGGAATGATCATGGAACGGGACGAATCGGTTGTCATCTTTGCTTCCGGAAAGGACCGCCGGGACATCAATTCGCAGCTGCACACGAATTTCAGGCTGCGTGCGAACGGGGAATACCTGGCCCTGGTTCACAGCACGGGTACGACGACCGAAATGGTCTCGTTTTTCGGGCGTCGCTACCCGGCACAGAAACGCGGCGTCTCTTTCGGCGTGGATACGGGCGGTGCCACCGGTCCTCTCTCGGCCCCGACCCCCAGTAACCGAAACACCGAAGTCGTCACGGGAAGACTCAACGCCGTACGATTCAGCCACAAGAGATCCCTGTGTGCATCGCCCTTCCGGCTCATCCTGACCAGCGAATCACCGACGTCGGTCATTTACTTCACGACCAACGGCACGTCCCCCACACCGACAACGGGCCGACGCTACCGGGACCCGATCGCCATTGAATCGACGACCGTCATCAGGGCCGCGGCCTTCAGGCAGCGGATGCGCCGCAGCCTGGTCTCGACCCACACTTACATCTTTCCCGAGACCGTCATACGTCAGCCAGGACACCCGGCAGGGTTTCCCGAAAAGTGGGAGACGTTCCCGGCTGACTACGCGATGGACCCCAGGGTCACCGAAGATCCCGCTTACCGGGCCGATCTGCTGAAAGGACTCCGCGCAATCCCCACGATGTCGGTTTCCATGCCGCAGGCCGATCTGTTCGGTCCCAGGGGCATCTACTCACACCCGATGGACCACGGCAAAGACTGGGAAAGAGCCAGTTCACTGGAGTTGATTCAGCCCGACGGCACCGAAGGGTTCCAGATCGACTGTGGTCTGCGGATTTACGGAGGATTCGGTCGCAACCGGAGATTCCCCAAGCACAGCCTGCGCGTTCTCTTCAAGGGCATCTACGGAGCGACCCGGCTCAATTTTCCGGTCTTCCCGGACGCCACGACCTCTTTTGACACGCTGATTCTTCGCGGAGGATTCAACAACTCGTGGCAAGCCGGCTCGAGTCGCTCTCAGCACCTCCGCGATGAGTTCATTCGCCGCTCGCAACTTGCGATGGGACAGCCCGCCAGTCACGGCATGTTTGTCCACCTTTATCTCAACGGGCTTTACTGGGGAGTGTACAACCTGGTCGAACGGCCCAGTGGGGCGTTTGCCGCTGCGTACCTTGGTGGCGAGCGCGACGAGTACGATGCCCTGAACTCCGGCAAGGCGATCGACGGAACGACCGAGGCCTGGCGAGAGATGCACGACGTCGCGAGAAAGTCCACACCGGAAAACGTGCTCGAGACCCTGGGTCCGTTCGTCAACCTGGACAACCTGATTGACTACATGCTCGTGAATTTCTACGGCGGCAACGACGACTGGGATGGTCACAATTGGTATGCCGCCCGCAAACGCGAACCCGGTGCAGGCTATCACTTCTTCTGTTGGGATTCTGAACGCACTCTCGAAAACGCCGCCGGCGACAACAAGACACGCACCAACAACGGCAACAATCCCTCGGGCCTCTTCAATCAACTGTTGCGGCACCCGGCCTTTCGGCAGCGAGTTCTTTCACGGGTCCGGCTGCACTGTTTTGACAACGGTGTACTCACTCCCTCACGTGCCGCTGCCCGCTACGCGGCGATGGCAACACAGATCAGCGATGCCATCGTGGCTGAATCGGCACGATGGGGAGATGCCCAGCGGGATGCCTCTCTCACTCGAAATGACGACTGGATCCCCGAACGAGACCGCTTGCTGAAAACCTGGTTCCCCAAGCGGACTGGTGTCCTGCTCGAACAACTCAATGCCGTGGGCAACCTGGGCTACATCAAGTCACCCGATCTGAAAGCGATCGAAGACTCGATCGAGATCCTGGCGACAACAGGAACGGTCTATTTCACGACCGACGGCAGCGACCCGCGACGGGACGATGGGACACCCAATCCCACCGCAACCATCGTCAAGGGGTTCACCGTCGAGAACGAGCTGTTGCCCCGATCCTCGGAATGGAAATATCTCGACAACGGCAGCGACCAGGGCACCGCCTGGCGAAAGCCGGGCTTCGACGACTCCGGGTGGAAGTCCGGCAAGGCCCGGCTGGGGTACGGGAACGACGGGGAGATCACGAAGCTGGAATTTGGACCGGACGAAAACAACAAGCACATCACGACTTACTTCCGTCGCCTCCTGGTCCTGCCAGAGACTGGCACGTTCGATTTCATCAAGCTCCTGCTCAGCCGCGATGATGGCGCCGTGGTTTATCTCAACGGCAGCGAACTTCTCCGCAGCAACATGCCACCGGAGGGTGAAATCACATTCAGTACGCGTGCTTCCAGGACTCATGATGACCACAAGTTCTTCGAGTACACGCTGCCTCGTAAACTCCTGAAGGCAGGGATGAACATCATTGCCGCAGAGGTCCACCAGGGAACTCCTCAATCCAGCGACACCGGATTTGACCTGGCTCTTCAGGGAATCAAGCAAAACCGGACGCTCATTCCCACAGCGTCGCTCCGCACATTGAAGGCTCGAACGTATGCCAATGGCGCGTGGTCGTCGTTGAGCAGATATCCGGGGGAGCCTCGCAAATAGCAGAAGTCACTGATGATCCCCCAAATTGCGGCGGCCCGTTGGTCATTCCCAGCGAAACCGAAACCTGTTTTGAACCCGCGCCCTTGCCCCGCCATACTTCAATTCGGTAACCCGCGGAGGGATGCCACCCCACCAATTCCCGTTTCCCATGAACGTTGTGAGCAGCGACACGATGGTGTATTCGCGTTATCGTGTCGCGGTAATGTCCCTGCAGGTCTGGAACAACATGAGATTTCAACGACAACTGTTGGCGACCCTTCTAGTTCTTGCCACGGCCATTGGCCCAATTCACCGAGTCGCACGCGCGGCCAATCCAGGGCGGACTACCGGACTCCCGTTGAAGAAGGCGAGAGTGTGTGTCACCGGATTTGATCACAATCGCCCCGACCCTTTTCCCGGGCTTGGCGATTTTATTGGGTGGGTGGGCGACGTGACGCGGCTGGCCAACGGGGAACTTCTGTTCGTTCACTCGGCCGGCTACTGGCATGTCTCGTTCGCAACACCCGTCCTGCTCAACGCCAAACTTGTTGAGCCGTACAAGAAGATGGGGTTTGACCTGAAACACAAGGCACCGACCGGGGGCCGCATTATGGCCTGTCGATCCACCGACAACGGCAGGACCTGGTCCAAGCCGACGACTCTTTACGACGGCCCGCGGGACAGCGGTCCCAGCGCAACGTTTACGACCAGCAAGGGCACCGTGATCCAGATGGTCAACATGCAGGCCTCCTGGTATGGGTTCCCGAAGGCTCCCAGGGGACGCCAGAAACTCAACACCCGGCAATTGGTTCTTCGCTCGACGGATCATGGTCGCACGTGGAGCAAGCCCATCCCGCTCAAGAGCTCTGGCACATACTACACGCGAGGCCGCTCGAGGATCCTGCAGCTACCCGATGCCGGGTTGTTGTGGATGTCGTATGACATGAACCAGGGCGGGAGTGTGCTTGACGGCACCATTCATCGTTCTGATGACGACGGGAAATCCTGGCGCGTGATCTCGGTCATCCGTCGTCGCAAGCCCGTCGGTGATCGTGTGAAACCGTCGGACCGGGTGGTTTCCGGTGACGCGGACGCCTTCCTCAAACTGCCCAATCCCACCGCCGACAAGTGGCTTGATACAGATGAAGGAGATCTCGGACGGTTGGCCAACGGTCGACTGGTCCTCGTCGTTCGGCCCGATGGTGGCACACTCGTTTCCGACGATCAGGGAGTGAAATGGCGACAGATCAGTAAAGTCGGTCCGAAGTACATCTTCGCGCCGCACCTGGTTGTCCTGAAGGACGACACGCTTGTGCTGACTGCAGGAGGCAGTGGCGGCCAGTGCGTATTCCTCAGCACCAATGGCGGGAAAAACTGGTCCTCGCCAATCAAGATCGATCCAGGCACCTACGGGTACGGCAAGCTGACTTTGCTCGAGGATGGCACGATCCTGTTGCCTTATGTCCAACGGCACGCGGCGCCGCAGCGATGTTTTCTGGTTCGATTCAGGGTCAACACCGCTCGCAACGGTGTCGAGTTACTCTCCATCGGGCAGAAAGAGTGAACTCGGACTCCAGGTCCCGGTCTCCACAGGACCCCGCGATCCTACCGGCGGGTTACTGTCGGAACGAGAGCGGCACGAAGTGATTGCGCCGGATCTGGACTGCGAAGGAATACAGGCTGGCGCGCTTCAGGTAAAACCGCAGCTTGATCGGTCGGGCCTGCAGCGGATGACAATTGGCCCCCCCCTTCCATGAGACCACGTGCCGCACGCTGTCTCCCCGGATCGGTTTGCAGTCGTCCTTCGAAAAGCCCTTGATCACCCGGCCCAGGGCATCAATCGCCTCAACGCGAATCTCGCCTCCATCGACCTTCGCGTTGACGACCAACGTGTCTCCAATCGCAATGAACCGACGGGTCTGTAGTGTCCCGGCCTGCTGGGCTTCCACCGACACAAATCCGTCGAGCCGCAATGTGGCCAGCCCAAATCCGTTCTCGAGTGGATCCTTGTGGTATTTGAACCAGTGCCGGCCCTTCATTCCCTGGTAGTAGATCAAGATCCGATCACCCACGATCAACGGAGGGTCAAACGGGTAGACCTGTCCCCAGTCCCAGTCGGTCTTGCGTGACGCCCCATAGGGAAGAAATGTCGCCTGGGCGGCAACCTGCTTCCAGTCGCGTTTCGTGTCCTGCCCGGCTCCGCCGGCGATCACGCCCGAGTGCCCGACACGTCCCCAATTCAGCCCATTGCGACTGAACGCCAGTTGCACGTTGGTGCGGTCCTTCCACAACTGGCCGGCAGGGATCGGGCGAATTGTCTCGCCGTGATAGGCCGACAGAAACCCCAGCAGCGTCCCCTCGTAGGGCAAGACCCGCATGCCGTAGTGCTTCGTCTGAAACGGCTCGTCAATCCGGCCCTGTCGTAGCACGGTCACCTTGGGAGACCAGTGCACGAAGTCCGGGCTCTCGGTTACTGTGATCAGCCGGGTATTGGGTGGCCCGAAACGGACATAGGCCACGTAGCACCGCCGAGCCGGGTCCCAGAAACACGAATTGAGCGTGTCACTGTGCGGGATCACCGGGTTGGCCGGCTCGGGAGTCCATTTCAGGCCATCGGCGGAATAGGCCGCGTTGGTCGTGTATTTTCGTGGCTTGCCAGCACCGTAGAGCATCTTGTACCGCCGGGCCGGATCGGGGTCGTGGAGATCCTTGAAGACGCTGGGGGGGTTGGCCGCCTTGAAGCCGGGAATGACGTTGGACTGGTCCGCCGGGTTCACCACCGGCTTGTCCCACTTGATCCCGTCGCGGGATGTGGCGTAGCACAACAGCTGATCCTTCAGGTCGGCCGTGTAGACGCTGTACCACATCTTGAACAGCTTCTCCTGCTCGTCGTAAATCACCGACCCGCGGTTCAGCAGAGTTTTCTCCCATGGTTTGTCCGGAACGATCAGGGGATTCCGAGGGTGCTTGACCGGTTGATTCAGGACTTTCCGGGCCCCCTCGAGCTTCTCGATGATGTAATCGTCGATGAACAGCTGTCGGCCTCGCAGGATCACCGCATCCCCGGCCAGTTCGTCGTTGAGGTCCTTGAACAACAACGACCGCTTGTCTTCGGCGGCCGCAACCACCGCGGCTGCCGCCTGGACACGGTAGATTGTCACGCGGGCCCGATTGACTTCTGCGATTGCCGTGTCGATCACCGCACCCAACCGCATCGCGTCGGCGTCGTTTGACTTGAGCGTCGTGGCCATCGCCTTCTGAACGTTCGAGATCTTCTCGAGTGTGGCCTGGCCGTTACGGATCACCTTCGCGGCCGCACCATCGCCATCGGCGCCCGAAAACGCCTTCAATGACCTGATCTCGCCGGCGAGTTGTTTCAATCGCCGGGCGGCCGCCTCGTGGGTCTCTCGAACATACTGCAAGGTCCCCGGCAGATTGTACGGCCGGCGCGGTGGCTGAAACTCTCGTGGATGCTCGATCTGATCGCTGATGCGGATCTCGTCAAGCAGGCCATGGCTGCAATGTCCGAAGCCATAGTCCCAGATTCCCAGGTGCAGTCGTGACCCCTTGCCATCACTCTGTGCCCCACCGTTCTCGACCCGGATCACCCGTTTCCCGTCGACGAACACGTTGTAGACACTCTTGCCTGCACCGCCGGCGCAATCCCAGTTGATTTCCAGGTGCTGCCACTGGCCCACTTTCAGAGGGACCGCCCTGGAATAGCCCTTCGGCTCCGGGGTGTGCAGAGCGAGTGTCATTGTGGAATTGTGGAAATACACCTCGATCGCCGAGAGCCGCTTCTTCTTGCCGGGCTGATGCGGCGGGCGATACCAACCAAAGAGTGGGTGGTACATTCCCTCCTTGTGATCATCGATCCTGAACCAGAGTTCCACCGTGCCGCGCCGGGGATCGAGATTGCCAGTTGCGTCGTAGGTGCAGTTGGCGGTGTTGGAGGTGAGATTCAGGGCACGCCCAAAACGGCCTCCATCAACCGTCCCGGCCAGCTTGTAGGTGTTGGCGACGGCCGGCCGAGCGGTTCGGCTGCCCAGGGCAAAGTCCGCGTTCGCTGTCGGTCCATCCGCGTGCACCAAGAACAGCACCTTGGCCCAGGCTGGTGAGGCCGTTGCTGCGACCATGACGAATGCCACGAGCAGGATCTGGGTCAGTTGATATGAGCGTCTCGAAGGATTGAATTGCACTGCTGGGATCATGGGCCACCAATTTGTCTCTGCAGCCTGCCTCTCTGACATGGTCCGGGCATGACTTGGATTTTTTTCCAGTCTACACTGGCCGTTCTGCAATCGCACGGTGCCCAGGCTCGAGCTCATCCAAACAGCTCGACAGAATCTCCGGTTTCGACGGATTCCCAGAAGATGAACCGCCTACCGCTCAATGCCGTCGTCAGCCTGGTCCTTTTGGCCTTCGTCGGTACGGCCGCGGCACAATCATCGAACACACCCAAGAGACCGCAGCCTTCCGAGTCTCTCGGGCGGATTTCGGGCAAACAGCTGTTCATCGACGACCGGATCATCGCCCGGATGCAGGGACTCACCCGGGTGCTCAACCAGCCCGTCAAGCACCCACGCAATCCACTCGCCGTTCCCGATCTTCCCTGGGAGAAACACGGTTTCTATGCCAACGGTACGGTGATCTACGACGAGCAGGACAAGCTGTTCAAGGCCTGGATCCATCTCTGGAAACACAAGGGCAAGGAACTGGCGGCCACGACGGGGCTGTATGCCTACATGACATCGACTGACGGCGTGGACTGGAAGAAACCACTGGTCAACACGACCGAGAAGACCAACCGGATCGAGCCACCGGCCGGGTCGAACGGCTTTGCCGGCCAGGGAGTCATGAAAGACCTCCACGATCCCAACCCCGCCCGTCGTTACAAGATGCTCTACAACAGCAAGCCCGACGGGACCGATAAGAGTCTCCAGATCGGGGCGGCCTATTCACCCGACGGGATCACCTGGACGGTCGAACCGAGTAATCCCCTGGTCCCTTTCGGCGACACGCAGAGTGTTCCGGTGTGGGATTCGGTACGGCGCAGTTACCTGGGATTCGTCAGGACCGGGCCACCCAACATCCGCGGGATCGCCAGGATCGAGAGTCACGATTTCGTCAACTGGTCACCGAAGGTGCGAGTGTTCACGCCGGGCGAAGAGAAACTGGACCAGCCCTTTCGCAGTGCGCCCTATGGCATGAAGGTCATGCCCTATGAGGGTTGCTTCATCGGGCTCATCAACATGTACAACTGGGAGACCCTCGGACCGATTCCCAAGGACAAGCTGTTCCAGGACAAGGTCAACGTCCAGATGGCCTTCAGTCGCAACGGCCTCACCTGGAACCGGGTCGGCTCGAACGGAGTGATCCCCGATGCCGATCTTTCGAAGGACCTCGACTGGAAGTCCATCGCCAGCAAGCAGGTCTTCCTGCAATACGGGAAACACAAGAAGGAATGGGACTGGGGCCAACTGTATGCCTACCAGTCTCCGGTCGTGTTCCGCGACCGGATCTGGATCTACTACACCGGTCTTGGCAGCCGCCACTGGTCGAATTACCACGGGGATGACCGACCGCCCAAGAGCGGTATCGGCCTGGCCACCCTGAGACTCGATGGCTTTGTCTCGGTGGAGCCGCGGCCAGGGACACCGTCGGGGATCCTGACCACCCGGCCGTTTGTGTTCCTCGGCAACCAGATTCTGGTAAACGCCGATGCCCGCGGCGGCTCGCTACGGATCGGGGTGCTCGAGGCTGATGGACGTCCGGTTGCTGGATTCACTGCCGACGACTGCCAACCGCTGGGGGACAACGCCTTGCGACACGCCGTGCAATGGAAGGGCCAGCCCGATTGCCGCCTGGTCCAGGGACGGCCGATTCGTCTCCAGTTTCATCTCAGCCGATCCAAACTCTACTCATTCACACCCTCGATTCGCGTTGCTGCCCGATCCGCCATTGAGTGAATCTCGACCAGCAAGCTTCCTGTTGAAGTCAGGCGAACCAGCCTTCTCTGAGGCGATCAGTAGAAAGAGGGCGCCGTCAGCGATAATGCGTGGTCGTGGGGTTGCCAGTCGCCGATGTGTTGACGCAGCGTGGTTATTCAGCCGACGATGCCGAAAACATCATCTTCAGGAACGGGCTGCGAGTGTTTTCGACTGGCACGCCGGACAAACAGGAAGCGCACAACTGATGAAACATGTCATGCCGGTTCTTCTTTGCACGTTGATGACACACGGCCTGTCCGCCGCTGAGCCGCTCGATATCGGCTCGCAACGGCAACTCTTTCTCGACAACTTCATCATTGAACGTGTCGACGGGCTGGAACGAGTCATGCATCAGCCCGTCAAACGCGGGGCTGTCATCAAACCCGATCAGCCGTGGGAGATCTCGTTGCAAACGCGGTGCTTGCCGGCTTGGGACGAAGAGCGAAAGCGGTTCAAAGTCTGGTTGATCACGTCGACCAACATCCCCGGCTTCGCGGGGACTTCGTATGCGGAAAGCAAGGACGGCGTCCATTGGACGAAGCCGGTTCTGAGGCAAACAAAGATCAACGGTTCACCAGAAAACAACTTCCTGGCCGTTGTTCCAGGCGACACATGGCCAAAGAACGGCATCGAGAACGTGGTGCTTGACCCGGACGATCCTGATCCTAACCGACGATACAAAGGTTTTTATGGAGTCAACGGGCGGCGGCCGATGGTCAGCCCTGATGGCATCCACTGGACGCTGTTGGAGACTTCGGTGCTGCCCTCGTCGGACGAGTCGAACATGAGTTACGACCGCGCCAACAAGACGTTCATCGCGACGTTGAAGCGAGGCGGGCCCTTTGGGCGATCGCATCGCATCTGGACGAGCCGTGACTTTACCGAGTGGAGCGACACGGGTGTGCTGTTCCACGCCGATAAACAGGACCAGCAGCTCGCGAAAAAGAACATTGCAGCGAGGCTGTCGAACCCGAAGTTGCAGCAGCCGGTGAAGAACGTGCCCGCGGACTACAACGCGGACATCTATAACTTTGGCATTTTTCGCTACGAGGGCCTCTATATCGGCATGCCAGCGGTCTATCACGCGACCGGCAAGCTGAAACGAAACACCGATGGGTTTCACTTGATCCAGCTTGCCTGTAGCCGCGACCTGAAAAAGTGGACGCGGCTTGGTGACCGCCAACCGTTCATTGGTCCGTCGCCAGTCGGCCCAGGCGTTTTCGACCGAACTCAACTACTCCCACCAAGTGCCCCGGTCGAGCGCGGCAACGAGTTGTGGTTTTATTACACCGGCATCAAGTACCGAGCGAAGCCCAAGAACGCGGACGAGAAAGCAGGCGCTGTCTGCCTTGCCGTGTTGCGTCGCGACGGTTTCGTTTCGATGACGGCAGGTAAGAAGGCCGGGCAACTCATCACAAAACCGTTTATCGCCACGGGCAAACGCCTGTTACTCAACGTCGATGTGAATGAAGGCGGAGAGGCAACCATTGAAGTGCTGGACGAAAAAGAGCAGGTAGTCCACGGCTTCGAACGGAGCGGCAGCGTTCCTCTACGTGGTCGCTCAATCGAACAAACGGTCCGATGGACGACCAGATCGAACTGGAGTCAATTGGCTGGAAGCAAAGTGCGTCTGCGTATCAGGCTCCGCAACGCCGATCTCTACGCACTCTGGACTACAGGAAATAATGACGGTGAAAAACGAGCTGCAAAGGAAAGCAGACGATGATCCCCGGACTCTTCAATCCAGCCATGAAAACACGCATCGCGGTTCTTCTCATCGTTGGGACCTCCATGCCAGCGGCAGTCTCGGCTCAAGAGTCCGCCGAAAAGAAACCGCCAGTGGTTGTTTCTGTGGAAACGCCGAAGGCAAAGGTTCCAGGCAAGGTCGAACCGAAGAAGCCCCGCAAGATTGCCCGCAGAGGTTGTTACTACCCGTTCCCAATCCAGGCGAACAATCCAAAAGAACCGACAGCCAGCAAGTTTTCGCTCAGCCGGGGTGCCAGATATCTGGACGGCCTGACGCGTCAGTGGACGAAGAAGGTTGGCTGCGTCAGTTGCCACGCGACGTTCCCCTATCTCACGTCTCTCCCGGACAAGAATAATGGTTCGCGTCTGGCCTTGGATGAGTTGCGGGAGTTTGTCGAGTATCGGGTGGCCAACTGGAAGACCGACAAGCCGCTCTGGGATGCCGAGGTGGCCATCACCGCGACCTCCATGGCCATCCACGACTCCAAGACCACTGGCAAGCTGCAACCGCTGACCCGCAAGGCACTCGAGAGAATGTGGAGCTTGCAGCGTCAGGACGGCGCGTGGAATTGGCTCAAGGGCAACACGCCTCCTTTCGAACATGATGACTACTACGGAGCCGTCATGGTTGCCGTGGGCATCGGTCTCGCCCCGGAAAACTACGCTGCCGATGTTCGTATCAGGGACAAGGTGACGAAGCTTCGGCAGTACCTTGCCAGGACGCCGCCAACAAGTCTGCATCATGCAGCCTGGTTGATGTGGGCTGAGGCCGAGTTGGGAGGTGTTATGCCCAGGGAAATGCGCGACCAGAAGGTCAAGCAACTGGCGAAACTGCAGAAGCCGGATGGTGGCTGGTCGTTGCCCTCGCTTGGCCCCTGGAAGGGGCATGACGGTCTGCCCATCGACCAGGCTCCGAGTGACGGTTACGGCACGGGCCTGGTTGTCTTTGCCCTGCGTCAAGCCGGCCTGCCTTCAAGCCACGGGATGGTCCGCAAGGGAGTGCAATGGCTTCAGGCCAATCAACGCGAATCGGGCAGTTGGTATACAGGTTCGTTGGGCAACCACTATCACCTCAACTTCATCTCTCACTCGGGCACCGCATTCGCTCTGATGGCGTTGAAGGCGTGTGAGTAAGACCCCTCAGCACGCAAGCGGCTTCGACACCAAGCGTGATCCGGCCGGTTTGGATGAAGATCTCCGGGCCCGAGACCGAGGATCCTGTGTCGCCGATTGTCGGCTGGTCACCGAGGCGTCCACGTTCGAGCCGGTCACGCCGTCGCCGAGGCTCCTGGATGTCTCGTTGGGAGGAGTGATCATGGGCGATCTCGGGGCACGAAGTTCGCTGGAGGTTGCAGGGCCCATCGTGCCTCAGATGGGGAAGGTTCTCAAGAGTGCCACCCCAGCCCCGGCGTTCAACCCGCCAGATCCGAACGACGGCCTCCGGCGTTGTGGGGTGTCAACAGCTGATCACTTGGTTGGCGCATCGGTGGCCGCCTTGGCCACGGCTGGCGCCCCCAGCTTCAACTGGTGGTTGAGGATGGGGAGCCAGGGTGGATAGCCTGAGGCCCAATCCACAGCGTTGCGGTAGAGCTGCTCGGCTTGCTTCTGGTTACCGACCCTGCGGTAGTAACGGGCTGCCACGAGCCAGTCAAACACGGTTGACGGTTCGCTGTCATTGATCGCTCGCTCGACCCACGGCTTGGCTTCGTCAAACCGGTTCTCGTTCATCAGTCCAGTTGCGACGATGCTCCAGTACGAAACCGATTGCGGCGACGGGTCTCCCCAGCATCTCTTGACGGCCATTCCCGATGGGGACGTGGTCACGCTCAGATTGAAACGCCCGAGAGTGTGGAAACCAAACCGCCTGGAGGTGCACGCGATTGTGACGCCGAACTCACTGCCCGGCCCGGCGATGACGGGATCGGCCAGCTTGGCCACCACCGCGTGGTCTCGACCCACCATCGGCCAAAGGTCCCAGTAGGTGACCGAATCGTCGTCGAACAGCCCAGACGCGTAGTTCTCCCCCGTCTTACGGTTGAAGCTGAAGAATGCCGATGTGGCACTGGCCACCTTGAGAGGTGTGTTGCCGGAGTCGTCATCGGAATGCAACCGGAACGCGAGATCGTGGATGTGCACATTGCCAATTCCGGCATGACGACCCGGCCCCTTGCCGGGGAGACGCCGGTCGCAGACGAGTCCAAGGCGAACGCCGGTGATTGTCTCCTCGGGAAGCCCGTACCGAACCGTGTAGACGTTTCGTCGCGGATTGTTGCCGCCGACATAGATGGAATCATCCGGCTCGACGGTCGATTCGACCTTGTTTTGGGATTCAAAGGAGACTGGCTTGAGCCGAATCCATTCGGCAGCCGGTTGCGAGATGGATGAGGCGGGAAAGAGAGATTCGAGGGCGGCGTTCAATTGCTTGCGTGGCAACTGGAATTCCGGCTCGAGATTCAGTTGCTGCCAGAGCAAGAACATCGCCCTCTGGCGATCGGCGACGTCATTGTGGTCACGGACCAGGGCGACCATTTGCGTCAGTGCCTGCTGAGTCGCCTTGATGAACTTGTCGTGCTGACGGGCAAACCGGTGGCGGCGGGCGATCGCCAACCAGGACAAAATGCCGAGGCGTCTCTGCTGAGGTGTGAGGTCCTTGCCATCCAGCACCTGTTTCATTTCCTCACCGGCCTCGGCCATTTGCAGCATCAGCGCCATCTGATCGATCCAGAAATCACTCAGCCTGGTGTCGTGGGATGACGGACCATGGATCTCGAACATCCGCGAGATGAACCACAGGTGCTGGTAGGCCTTGTCCAGGTTTCCCTGTCGAAATGCGATCCGGGCCTGGAACGTCTGACGGACCCCGTGAAAGACCCAGTTGGAGTTCCGTCCGATCTCCTCGGCCTTGGCAAATTGTTCCTCGGCAGCCGAATAATCGCCCTTGCGGAACAACACGACCCCATGAATCAACGGCGTGAAGCCGTGGCCAGGTTGCCCGTCGACGAAGCGTCTGACCATGTCGTCGATGACCTTCGGGTCATACTTGATGTGATCGGAATACACGGCCCGATTGACAGCGCGCCTCAACACCATTGCACTGGGATCGACGCGGAATAACTCGATCATCTTGTCGACGTGTGCCTGCATGGCCTCGTTGTTCCCAAGCAGCCACTCGATGCCGATGATCTCGTACCAGCTCCAGTGGTCGTCCGCCACACCCAAGATGCCCTGGCGGTACGCCTTGCTCGCTTCGGCCCAGCGTTGGTTCCGCAGCAGTTGCTTGCCACGAAGGATGCTGATGGCGGTGTCATCAGGAGCGGCTGCCTGGGCCTTTTCCAGGATGTCGACCACCGCCTGCGAGTTGGGATTCATGACTGACAGGCCCACATCGATCCCGTTGTGAAACAGGGTGTTTTGGCACATCACGGCCAGGACATTCTTTCCCGGCCTGAGGATCGCTGCTCCATGCACGGCGGGTCGCAGATTCTGCCATCGGCCACCCACCCAGCGCCCCGCGGCAATGCGAACCCCGTTGAGGAAGATCACTGCATCGTCGTCGATGAACGCCTTGACCAGCAGTTCCCCACGGGGGATCTTGTCGACGACGAATTCATGACGTAGCCAGATCTTCTCCTTTTCCTGTGGCCAGGTCGTTTTGCGGATGTTCCCACTGGCAAAAGGAGAATTGCCTGTCTGCCATCCGGAGTCGTCAAAGTTGATCTCGTTCCATGATCCGCTCGGCGCCTCGTACGAGTATCGCCAGGGAACAGTGGCGTTCCTGCCAGACTTGACGAGATCGAGTCGTTCCACGGCGTTGACCACCCGGCCAATCATCCGCGTTCCGGAAGTGCGCGTGAATCCGCCGCTGGCGGTCCTCTTGGTAGCAATCGACCGGGCCAGGTCCTTCGTGGCCTGTTCCTTGTTACCAACGAGCTGGTTCAGTTCGCCGCGACGAATCAGGTGCTCCGGACTTCCGCCGGTCACCTCAATTGCCTTCGTCAACGCATCAATTGCCTCAGCGTATTGTCCTCGTGCTGTTGCGATGTCCGCCAGGTTGACCTGCAGGCTAATGTTCTCTGGAACGAGTTTCCCGAGGGCTGCGAGATCCTCAGCCGCCCGTTCATGCAGTCCGGCCCCCAGGGAAGCCTGAAGCCGGGCGGCAAGCAGCGACTTTTCCCTTGGGTTGTCGGCAATCAGCTTGTCCCAAGCCACGACGGCATCTGCAAACTGCTTCTTGCGGTTGAGAGCCCTGGCAATCTGCAGCGGCTGGTCACTCAGACGGCAATAAAATCCGTGACCGCCGAAACCGGAGTGGACCTTGAACAGGAGCGTATTCCAACCTTTCTTGAGGCTGACGGTGACAACGTCCTGGTCTGGCTGAGCTGGTCGATTGCCGAAAAACTCGTCAATCAACTGCCCATTGAACCAGATCCGGTGGCTGTCGTCGGTGCCCATCAAGAACGCCGCTCGTTGGCCTGAGACCGAGTAGATCCTCGAGATGGCGTAACAGCTGCAGTTGTTGGCTCCCCCGGTGAATGCGGCCATGTCGAGCATGGCGTCAGCTGTGAGACGGATCGGAAGCCAGTCGGAAAGCGGCCCCGGCAGTTCCTCCGCTGCGGCCACGAACGGATCCGTGGCTTGTTCGAGTGGTGTCCGGCGGTTCATCCCACCTGAGAACGGTCCCTGGATCCGCCAGGGCATCAGGAACCACTTGGCGGACCGGCCGGTGGTCTGGTTGAGTTTCTCGAGATCCGTTGCGGCGGCGTCCCAGTTGTTCTGCAGGCTGTACAGCTCGGCACGTGCCAGCAATTCGACGGCCGTGAGTCCCGTTGTCGATTCCCGCTCGGCCAGTGTTTCCAGGATGGCCGGCGAGTGATCGGCGAGGTAGCTGCCGTAGGCATCGTAAATCGAGAGTTCCGCGCCGACGGCTGCAATCTGGGTTTCATCCGAGGACCAGGCGGCCGAGTGGACAGCGGTGCTCGAGCTGGAGAGCGTGAGGACCTCGGCTCCACTATTGGTGTCCCACAGCTTGACTGTTCGGTCGCTGCCAGTCGACAGGACTCGCGTGGCGTCCCGATTCAGGGCGATCGAGAGAACCTGTTGCTGACCTTCGAAGGTCTTCCGGATGGTCCCATCTTCCACAGACCGGAATGCGATCTGGCCGCGAAACTGTGGACCACTCGATCCAGAAATGATCGTCGTTCCGTCCGGTGTCCATTGCAGCGCGAAGACAATCTCGGTCGGCATGGTCATCGCGTTGACTTCGGTCCCGTTCGTCACGTCCCAGATTCGGATCCTTCCATTGTCTGATTGCGCGTTGATTCCTGCAGTCGCGAGTTGATCAGAGGTGGCATTCCACGCGACTGCGAGCACCGACCGATGCCCGGTCAGGGCGCGGCTGACTTTTGGCATGGATGGCTCGGTCAAATCCAGGATCTGAATGCCACGGTCCAGCGTCACAGGTCCATTCCCAAACGGGCTGGAATTGGGCTTCCCAAGCCCCATGGCCAGATGCCGGCCATCGGGACTCCAGGCAAGCGACTGCACGTCGGCTTGGAGGTCGTC
>Ga0163108_10001300_pt1 | contig 18342 bp, 14 predicted proteins | sample Fk1155metaG_FD_109644 | JGI IMG/M metagenome (GOLD analysis project Ga0163108, IMG submission 109644) | Marine microbial communities from the Central Pacific Ocean - Fk160115 155m metaG | ecosystem: Environmental > Aquatic > Marine > Oceanic > Photic zone | place: The Central Pacific Ocean...
ATCATCGCGGCGATCCGGGCCAGGTTGTCTCCGATCTCGGTCGCTCCACCGGGCTTGGCACGAGCCAGTGTCGCCAGCACGTTGGCCAACTGGGTTCGCTTGCTCCGCGCCGGCAGGCTCGATCGGATTTTCTCGTCAAACGTGATCAACCCGACAGGATCCTGCTGGTGAATCATCAGGTAGCCCAGCGCCGCGGCCAGGCAGATGCAGTATTCGAACTTGGTCAATTCCTGCCGGTAGGTGTAGGCCATGCTCTCGGAGAGGTCCATCACCAGGTAACCGGTAATGTTGGTCTCGGCCTGGTATTGCTTGACGTAGTAACGGTCGGTCTTGGCGTAGACTAGCCAGTCGATCAGCTTCGGGTCGTCGCCCTGGGCATAGCGACGGTGCTCACTGAACTCGACGCTGAACCCGTGAAAAGGGCTGGCGTGCAACCCGCTGAGAAACCCCTCGATGATGAACTTCGCCCGCAGGTCCAACCGCGACACGGTCCGGACCACCTCGGGCTTGAGGTATTCTTCGACGGAGGGCATCAGTCGTACTTGTCGACGGTGGGTTCGGGAACTTCTTTGAGCAGTCGCCGGATGATGTCGTCGGTCGAGAGTCCCTCGGCCTGCGCCTGGAAGTTGGTCGAAACGCGGTGCCGGAGCACGGGACCGGCCACGCGCCGGATGTCTTCCAGCGAGACGCTCGGCCGACCGCTCATCGCCGCCATCGCCTTGCCCCCGGCCAGCAGAAACTGCCCGGCCCGTGGTCCCGCTCCCCAATCGACCAGTTCGCGAACAAACTCCGGGGCCGCTTCGTCGCCCGGACGCGTCGCCCGGACCAGGCGGGCGACATAATTGATCGTCAACGGCCCGGCCTCGATCTGGTTGATCTGTCGCTGCAGAAAGACAATCGCTTTCGACGAGAGTACCTTGCGGGTCTCGACCGCCTCGCCCACGCTGCTGGCCGTCAGGATCTGTTGTTCCTCGTCGAGGTTGGGGTAATCAACCTTGATGTTGAACATGAACCGGTCGAGCTGGGCCTCGGGCAGCGGGTAGGTCCCTTCCTGTTCGATCGGGTTCTGCGTGGCAATCACGAAAAACGGGTCGGGCAACGGGTAAGTTTCCTGCCCGACGGTGACCTCCCGCTCCTGCATCGCCTGCAGCAGTGCGGCCTGGGTCTTCGGGGGTGTCCGGTTGATCTCGTCGGCCAGCAGCACGTTGGTGAAGACCGGGCCGCGAACGAACCGGAATTCTCGACGGCCAGAATCGGTGTCGTCGAGCACGTTGGTGCCGGTGATGTCCGAGGGCATCAGGTCGGGCGTGAACTGGATCCGCCGGAACTCGACGTCCAGGATGCGGGCGATCGTACTGACGATCAGCGTCTTGGCCAACCCGGGGACACCGACCAGCAGACAATGTCCCCCGGTGAAAACAGCGGCGAGGATCTGGTCAATCACCCCATCCTGGCCGATAATCACCTTGTGGAGTTCCTCGACCATCACCGAGCGGTGACGCCGGAACTTCTCGAGCAGGTCGTCAAAATCGCGTTGTTCAGCCATGTCAGCGGAAAAAGGAAGACACGCGTAAGGGAGTTGACGGTGAGGACAAAGCAACTGAAGATAGGGGCGATCCGCCGGGTACGGTCGCGGCCAGGCAACCATCCGGCGGCTGGCTCATCATGGACTGCTCCGGTGCCGGGAGTCAATCGAGCAATGCCGCACTTCACCTGTTCCCGTCCGCTGATCCTGTCGATTGTTCTTCCGTTGTGGGGGATCCTGCTCGCGGCGCCCAGCCCTGCTCCCGCGGCCGAATTGACAGCCGAAACCGTCGTCCGTTCAATCGAACGGGCCAGGAAATTCCTGGGTGGTGTCCAGCAGGCCGACGGCAGCTGGACCTCGCGGACCCGTGCGAGCAACCCGGTCGGGACCACCAGCCTGGCATTGCTCGCCCTGTTGAACTCCGGGATGACGGCCGAGGACGAACCGGTCCGCAAGGCCCTTAACTTTCTCAGGCAACTGGATGCACTCCCCAACGAGACCTACGAGGTCTCGTTGATGATCAGCGCCCTGGCGACAGCCAAGGATGGTCGTCGCGACCGGGGCCGAATCCAGACACTGGCCGACAAGCTGCAGAAGGGCCAGGTCGCCGTCGGCAACGGCGCGGGCCTGTGGGATTACTCGGTGGGCAACGGACCCGGCAACGGCGGCGATCGCAGCAACGGCCAGTTCGCAATTCTCGGACTCCGCGATGCCGTCCATGCCGGCATCGCAGTCGATCGACGTACCTGGGAACGCACCCGCCGGCACTGGGAACGGTTCCAGAACGGTGACGGGGGCTGGTCCTATACCGGCGGGGGAGGCCAGCTGGGGAGTACCGGGAGCATGACCGTCGCGGGAATCGCCACCCTGCAGATAACATCCGGCATGCTGCGAGACAGCCGGGATCTCAACCCCGACGGCACTCCCAACTGCTGTGCCCCGGCCGACGAGGACGGGCGACTCGAACGCGCCTTGACCTGGCTGGGACGCCGCTTCGCCGTCGGTCACAACCCCGGCAGCCAATCCTGGCTGCTCTATTATCTCTACGGGATGGAACGGGCCGGCCGGCTCTCGGGCCGACGCTTCTTCGGCAACCACGACTGGTATCGCGAGGGGGCGCTGTTCCTGGTCAACGGTCAGAACCAGAGAAACGGCAGTTGGCGGGCCGGGGGGATCGAGAACGACCCGGTGATCGCGACCAGCTTCGCACTGCTGTTCCTCTCGAAGGGACTCGCCCCGGTCCTGATCAACAAGCTCCAGTTCGGAAACAACGACGACTGGAATCACCACCGTGACGACGCACGGAACCTGGTCGAACACATCACCGGGCTACCCAAGTGGCCCAAATTGATGACCTGGCAGGTCGTCGACATCAACAAACTCACCGGTGATTCCGGCGTCCGCGACCTGTTGCAGGGGTCGATGCAGCTGATGACCGGAGAGGATGTTCCCCAGTTGACTGATCCTCAGGTCAAACTGCTGAGGACCTACCTCGACCAGGGAGGTTTTCTCTTCGCGGTCAACTGCTGCAACGGGGCCGGGTTCCACGACGGCATGTTCCGGCTCGTCGAACGGCTCTACCCCGCCGGCGAAGCCAAGCTCAAGCAACTTCCCCCCGAGCACCCGGTCTTCCGCAGCGAGTACCTGTTCACCGAGGCCGAGAGCATCAAGCTGTACGGAGTCGATTTCGGCTGCCGCACGGTGATCATCTTCACCCCCGAGGATCTCTCCTGCCTCTGGAACAAGTGGATGCGACAGGACCCGCCGGGTCGGCCGGTCCCACTGAAAACGATGATCATCCGGGCCCTGAAGCTGGGCGTGAACGTCGTCGCCTATGCCACCGGTCGCGAGCCCCCCAACAAGCTCGACCAACAGGAACTCGCCGACCAGTCGGGACAGGAAGACCGGATCGAGCGTGGCCTGCTGAAACTCCCGAAACTGCGTCACACCGGCGGCTGGAATGACGCTCCGCTGGCGATCCGGAACTTGTTGCTGGCACTCAACCGCACCGTCGGCCTGACCGCCTCGACCCGTGCCCGCGAGTTGCCCGCCACCGATCCGACACTGTTCCGTTATCCGCTGGTCTTCATGCACGGCCGCAATCGCTTTGACTTCTCCGATGGCGAACGCCGGCAACTCCGCAAGTACCTCGACAACGGAGGGCTCCTGTTCGCCGACGCGATCTGTGGTGCCCGGCCATTCGATCAGAGTTTTCGCCGACTGGTGGCCCAACTCTACCCCGACGTGAAACTCGAACGTGTCCCCGTCGATCACGAGCTCTTTCAGCTCGAACTCGGCCACGACATCCGCAAGGTCAAACGCCGTGTCATCCCCGACGGCAAGGGCAAGGAATCGGCCCTGGCCACGGTCGTTCGCGAGGGAGAACCGTTCCTCGAGGGGCTGCGGGTCGATGGACGCTACGTGATGATCTACAGCCGCTACGACATCAGCTGTGCCCTGCAGCGACAGGCCTCGGTCGCCTGCTCCGGCTACGTCAGCAAGGACGCCTTCCGCATCGCGATCAACGTGATTCTCTACGCCATGCTCCAGGACGTCCGTTTCAAGGATCTGCTCGAAGACCGCCGACTGGCACTCAGACGCCGTCCGGTCGTCGGCCGCAATCCCTAGGGTCGCTTCCGCCCGGAGCCGGGAAGCAAACGGGGTTCCAGCCAGGCGGCGTGATCGCCGACATCGGCCCGGCGACCGTAATCCACCTCCAGCGTCAACCGGGTCGTACCGTAGAGATCCAGTGGCCCCACCTGTTGTGGCCGATCACGACCGGTCACCGAACCGCTGGTCCAGGCCGTTCGACCATCAAGCTTCACCCGGAACACGACGTCACCGCCACCAGCGGCGGTGTCGTCGATGGCCACCCGGGCACAGAACCAGCGCCGGGTTCCGTCGAGTGCCCAGGTCGATCGCGTCCGGCTCGACATTCCCAGCCCGTCGGCCGTCCAGCGGTTGCGGACCACCAGGGCCCCACCCCCAATCGACCGGTTCACCACCGCCGGCCGACTGTTTCCCAGAAACGGTTGATGGACCGTCTGCAACGGGGGTCGCGCGCTCAACCGCACGGCCTGGCCGCCGAAATACTGGACGCTCCTGATCGCCGACGCGGCCACCTGGCAACCAGAGGTCCCACCCGCTGCCGAGAGCGACGACAGCGCCAGGACCAGCCGTTCCCGGACACCGACGGTCGGTCGACCGCAAGTCAGTCTCGAACCGTCGGCGAAGGCAACACGAACGAACTGCCCTCGGCGATCCGCAACAACCTGCAGTTCGGGGTTCAATGCCACCAGGGCCACGGCTTTCCTGGGAACATGCCGCTCCCCCGCCTCGGTTGCCAACACCACCGTTGCCTGCGTCATCCGCCGCAGTTCTCCTGTCAACCGATCACCACCACGCAGCCAGAGCATGTCAGCGGCCTGACGATTCCGATCGAGTCGTGACAGCAGCCGACGTCGGGACTTCACGTCCTGGGGCCAATCAAGAACCACGGCCCTGACCTGCTCAAGCGGAACCCGCCAATCGTGACGACCGACCGGCAACGACCACCGTACCACGATGTCTTCCTCTCCAATCTTCACCACGTCACATGCCAGTCGATCCCCTCCGACCATCATCACCAGCGACCGGCCGTGGCCCGTGGGACGGGAACTCCCGGAAATCCGCTTGTCCCCTTCAGAGGCTTCTCGTCGATCCCACCGCAGCACCCGCGCGATCGGCAACCGGGTGGTGCCGACGACGAGTTCGCTCTTCGTCAACGCGGACAGGACTCCTCGAACCTGTTCTCCGGCAACGGTCTCGACCTGGTGCAATGGCGGATCAGCCGATGCCACACCGATACTCCCGGCCAGGATCAACAGCAGCCCCCCCGTGGCACGCATGCGTTGGACTCCGGGCCAGCCGCCCCTCAGCGTTGAAAGATCGGGAGATAGTTGTTGGGCACCTGCAGGATCAGACAGGCCATCGCCGTCGCGTATTCCGGACAGATCCGGTCGCGCCACTCGCCCCCCGACTGCTGGCTGCCAACCAGGTGGTCACGAATCGCCGGATACCAGGTCGCCCAGGTGGCCCCGCCAACCTGCCAGGTCGCCTGGACGGCGTAGTAGTGGCCGTAGAGGAAGTGGTCGGGGGCCCGCCCGAGATTCTTGGGGGTCGGAACGTATCGCGAGAGAAACGCCAGGCCCCGCTTGACCTCGGGACCATCGTAGATCCCCGCGCCGGCGAGCGCGACAAGCCCGGCAGCGGAAACGGGAAACAGGCTGTCACGCCGAACGGGCATATACCGGAAACCGCCATCGGTGTTCTGGCACCCCTTGACGAAGGCCGTGCACTTCTCGATCGTCTCGCGCGGCACGGCAATCCCGCAGTTGCGGGCCGCCCGCAGCGCCATGACCTGGCAAACCGTCACCGAGAGATCCGCGTAGCGGGCCGGGCGTGGTTCGTACCGCCAGCCTCCCTCGGAATTCTGCGAGCGGATGATCAGGTCAACGGCCCGCTTGAGTGTACTCCGCAGGCGAGAACGGACCTCCGGTCGCCTGTCCATCCCGTGAACCTCGGCCAGGAACAGCGTCGCAAAACCGTGACCGTACATTGGCCCGTGCGACACGTAGGGTTCACGAACGATGTAGCCGCTGGGCCGCGCCGCGCCGATCAACCCATCGACGGTTCTCGCCACTTGCACACCGTAACGACCTCGACCGGGCGTGTGACCCCCGGCCAGGAACGCCATGCCGGCCAGTGCCGTGACGGCGACGTTGTGCCGGTAGGACTGTCCCGAACCAAACGAGCCGTCGGGGTGCTGCCGGGACGCCAGGTAGGCCAGCCCCGATTGAATCGCCCGGTCGGTTCCGGCAGTCACCACCCCGGCGGTCTCCGACGGTGGACCGGCGTGGACGCGTCCGCTCGGAACGCCGACGAACAGCCCCGACAGCAGCCATGCCAGGGTCAGCGGCAGGCGGGTTACTCGGGAACGACCTGGGGCACAACCGGTTGCGGCGCGGGGAAGCGGGGCAGGAACGGCAGCGTGGGCACCGACCAGGACCGGGGCCGCGTGCCGCCGTGTGCCGCCCGTTGCTCCATGGCCCGCCGTGCCTCGGTGCGTGGCTGACCCATCCCGGGAGGCCTCGGACCTCCAACCGGTCCCAGTTCGCTGCTGGCAAATGGGTCGTGGAACTCGAAGCTCCGGTGTTCCACCCGGGGATGGCGGGGCCGGGGCTGGGGCATCCGCGTGTGCTGGTTGACAAGGCAGCCGGACAACACCAAGGCCAGGATCGCCAATCCGCTCGATGCCGGCGGCCGCAACCGCGCCTTGCTCATCAACAACTTCCCACCCTCCCGACGCAGACCGCGCGGGATTGTAGTTCGGCGTCGACCGCGGGCCTAGACAAGTTGGCGGGATCACGATCTTCTACTCGTCGACAACACGAAAACAGACGAGATGCCGGGTCGTCCGCAGGAAAAATCGGCCCTGGGAGATGGCCGGCGAGGCAAACACACTTTCACCGATCGGGTTCTTTGACAGTTCCTCGTAGCGATCACCTCCCCCGCGAATCACCAACGTCACCCCCGCTTCATTGACCCAGTAAATCCGGTCCGCGGCGGCCACCGGCGACGCCGTGTAACCACCACCGAATCGCTTTTGCCAGACCAGCTTGCCGTTCCCGGCATCCAGGCAGGTCGCAATCCCTCGATCAGTCACCAGGTAGTACCGCCGTCCGACCAGGATGGCCGATGGTACAAACGGTGCGCCTCGCGAGTTCTTCCACTCGACGTGCGTCGCCGTCACGTCACCACGTCCCCCCGGACGGATTTTCATCGAGGGACCGCTGGGACCGCTGACGACGTACAATCGACCGTCGGCAAACAGCGGTGTCGGGATGCACTCGCGGCGCATGTCGCCGACCGTCCACAAGGCCTTGCCGGTGGCCGGGTGAAACGACTCGACACGCTGCGAGCCACAGACGATGAACTCGTCGCCGCCAGCGGCACCACGAATCAACTGCGGGGAACTCCAGGACAGCCAGCGACCGGGACGATCCACCTTCCATCGATTCGCGCCGGTCTTTTGATCGAGTGCCACCAGGTAGCTGGCCCCGTAGTGGTCCACCTGCAGCAGGACCATGTCCCGGTAAAGCAGGGGGGAACTCGAGGTGGCAAACCGGTTTTCGATCGTTCCGTATTCGTCGGCCAGCGATCGATGCCAGACCAGGTTCCCGGTAGCGGCATTGACACAAAAGACGTCACCGGTACCGAAAAACGACCAGACATGTCGACCGTCGGTCAACGGCGAGGGGCTGGCCATGCTGCTCTTGGAACCGTGGTAACGCGTGGGTGCGGTTCCCCACAATCGCCGGTGCCAGCGGAAACCTCCACCGTCGCGGTCCAAGCACATCACGTGCAGGTTGGCCAGGTTCTTGCCATCCGAGGCCGTCACAAACACGCGGTCGGCGAAAACAATCGGGTTCGAAATTCCCGACCCGGGCAGAGCGGTCTTCCAGGCCACGTTTTTCGTCGTCGACCATGACACCGGCACCCCGGTCTCGGCACTGGTGCCGTTGCGGCTGGGCCCACGCCAACCCGGCCAGTCCTCGGCCCGACCCACATCAGCAGACAGCCCGACGGCCACCGCCACCAGCCACGCCACCCGTCCCGTCATTCGGCACCAACTCATCGAACCGACTCCTTGATTGCAATACGCCGTCGCAGGTCAACCGCCCCGGTCCTGGCAAGCGGCGGGAGACCGTTGGTCACTCCCACCCCGCCGCCGGCGGCATCACAGAGCCGCAATTGCAACGACCAGTTGTTCGGAACCGCGGGATTCTTGTGCTGGGGACCCTGGCAGACCTTCACGAGCATCCGGTTGTTTCCCTTCCTGAGCGTCACGTTGACACGGAAGCGGTCGAGCCGGGTCCCGTTGAGCCACTGCAGTCGACGAAGCACCTGCTTGCCGTTGATCCAGACAGTGATGTTGTCATCAGCGCCGCAACGCAGCTGCACGGTCTGGTTGCGAGGCGAATTGATCTCGGTGTAGGCATAGCCGACGGCCTCCTTGACCGGGGCGATCACCTGGATCAGGTTGGTCTGGCCAAACGGGTCGGGCGTTTGAAACCGCTTCCAGCCAATCCGTCCGCCGCCTTTGCCCTTGTAGGTGTCCTTGAGGACAACGCCCGTGGCAACCTGTTTCTCCGGCGGCAAGACCAAGTCGAACCCGGTCGTCCCGGGGGCGTCGAACGGGCCCAGAAAGAACCAGTCGGTGACAAACCCCATGTGCGCCACCACGCTGACCTGCCGGTCGACCGACTTCAACTTGCCGGCGGCCGAGCTGACCTGGGACGGATTGCGCGCCGAGCGGAAAGCCGACTCGTACGCGGCGATCGCCCGCTTCAGTTGCCCCGCCTTCTTTGCGTTGTCGCCCCGAACCAGTGCCACCGCAACCGCCTCGTCACGGAACTCCGGATCATCGATCAACCCGGGAATCAGGGACTTGCTGTAACCGGGTTCGAGCCGATCGATGAGGTCCAGCACCAGTCGACGCACCCGGCCCTGATGCTTGGGGTTTGACACGTACTGTTTCAGGAACGATACGGGAAACTTCGCAGCCGGATCAGCGGCCAGTTCCCGACGTGTGATGTCCTCGTAGACCGACCGATACCAGTTGGCCGCCACGATGTTCTTGGTGTTCATTGCCTCGAGCAGCTGGGGCAGAAGGTCAAGCCCTTCGCGGGAGAGTCTTTCACGGGCGGCCCGGGCGGCAACCGAACCCCTGCCCCCGGGTCCGGTGCGGGCGATCGCCGACAGGTGCACGTCGATGTCGTCGGCCGCCTGCAGCGAGGAACACGCCAGATCAGCGGCCAACACGGCCACCAACAATCCTGTTCTCAGCACACTCATCATCACTTCCCCCTGGACTGTCCGTGGCCCTGATCCTAAACCGATGTTGGTCGCAATGAAAAGCCGTTGCAGACATCGCTTCCCTTTCACCGGGGTCACCGGTAGCATCGCTGCCAAACTGACTCTCGAGTGTACCCCCCCGGACGGAAACGGGCCGATCCTCATGGCGACCCCCCGCGTTTGCGTACTCCGCGCTCCCGGCACGAACTGCGACGTGGAAACGGCACACGCATTCACCAGTTGTGGTGCGGTGGCCGATCGAGTGCACCTGTTCCGGGTTCTCGAAGATCCGACCCGGCTCGACGGCTACCAGGTGCTGTGCGTCCCCGGGGGATTCAGCTACGGCGACGACATCGGGGCCGGGGTGATCTTCTCGAGCCAACTGCGGGGACAACTTTCCGAGACCATTGGACGTTTCCTGGCAGCCGACAAGCTCGCCCTGGGAATCTGCAACGGATTCCAGGTGCTACTCAAAGCCGGTGTTCTTCCCGGTGGCAGCGACGGTTGGCCACCGGCCTGGACCACCGATCCCGAGAATCACTCGCCCGACGCCACGCTGACCTGGAACGACAATGGCCGCTACACGGCTCGATGGGTCCGGCTGAAGGTCATGGCCACCGAAAACGTCTTCCTGAAGGGTCTCGACGAACTCGATCTGCCGATCGCTCACGCCGAGGGACGACTCGTCCCGCGGACCCCCCAGATCCTCTCCGACTGGTTCGCCAACGGCCAGGTCGGGTTGTGTTATCGCGAGCGGCCTGCCGATGGCCAGGAGACCACCCTCCCCTGCACGATGCCCGCGGCCGCCGATCCCCTGCTCCCGGATCCTCATAACCCCAACGGATCGATCGCCAACATCGCCGGCCTGGGTGACCCCAGCGGCCGTGTGCTTGGCCTGATGCCTCACCCCGAGAGATTTCTTCACGCCACGCAGCACCCCCGCTGGACACGCCTGGGGCTTCGTGGCGACGGGGAAGGGTTGGCGGTGTTCCGCAACGCGGTCGAGTACTTCGGCTAGGCCCGCGTTGCCGCAGGCCGAAACGGACCGCCGGATCGGCTAGAGCACTCCGGCTCCGAATTCCGGTGGTTCAATTTCTGTGGCATCGGTGGCCGGGGCCGTGTGAGGCCCGGTCGGCGTGTCGACGGCCGGTTCGATTCGCCCGGCGATGTATGGCTCGGAATCGACCAGCGACGCGTACCGGTCCTCGTCGTAGTCGTCGTAGGAACAGGTGTACCCCGGCCGCTGTGCCTGGACCTGTTCTTCCCCGTAAGCCTCGATCACCTGCGACTGGATCAGCTCACGGCAGGACGAGTTGATCGGATGAGCGATGTCGGCGTAGAGCTTCGCGCGGCCGTCATCACCCTTGAGAGCCCGGTCGTCGTGCAACTGGACTCCGCACTGGTTGCAGTAGAGACTGCGGAGGTGATTTTTCGTTTTGCATTGCGGACAACGATCGGTCAGTTTCCGCGAGGGCATCGCCACGAAGGCCCCCTTGGTGCCCTGGATAATCTTCAGGTCACGAATAACGAAACTGTTGTCGAACGTGACCGAACAGAAGGCCAACAGGCGTTCGTGCGGATCGTCCATGAGCTTGATGCGAACTTCCGTGATCTCCACCTCTGTCCTCCTTGTTGTCTCCGCTCGTCCGTCTCTCCTTCACGTTCCCAATCGGCCGGCGACCACGTGGGCCAGTCCCTGACCGCGCAGCCGCCGGGCGGTCCGGTGGGCCAGGCGGTGTGAAACACACAAGCCAAAGCACGCCGTGCCGCTACCGGTCATCAGGGGCTGCAGGAGCGGTTGGTGAGAAAGATGGGTGATCAGTTGCTGGATCTCCGGTTTCAGGGCTTCCGCGGTTGGTTGCAGCGAGTTGTGTAAGAGCCGCGAGGCGGCGGCGATTCGTCCAGTGGCCAATGCATCGATCAAGGGCTGAACCGAACGGGGCGAGGCGGCCAGCTGGCAATGCCGAAACACTTCAGCCGTCGACAGTCCCCCGCTCGGGCGAGCGATGACCACCGGCAACCCCAACGGTAGACGCACCGGGTGGATTTCCTCGCCGCGTCCCCGGCAAATCGCCGCCGGGACACCGCTGACAAAAAAAGCCACGTCGCTGCCCAGTCGAGCAGCCAGCGATGACAACTCTTCGGGCGCCAAGTCCAGCTCCCACAGCCGGTCGAGCGCCACCAGGGTGGTCGCCGCATCGGTTGATCCACCCGCCAGGCCCGCCGCAACCGGGATCCGCTTCCACAGGTCTATGCGAGCACCTCGAGATGTGCCCGTGTGCTCCTGCAAAAGCCTGGCAGCCCGGACGACGAGATTGTCATCACCGGAAGGAACTTCGGAGAGGTCACCCCGGCCATGACAACGCAGCCGAATCGCTGGTGTGGGTTCCTCCGTGAAACGCAGGGTGTCATGCAGCGAGACAGTGACCATGAGCGTTTCCAGCTCATGAAAGCCATCACCTCGCCTGCCCAGGACTTCCAGGAACAGGTTCAGCTTGGCCGGAGCATGCACGACCAGCGTTGGGCCTTCCGGACCCAGATAAGCATCGAGCCTCATGCCCCTGCGCCTCGCCTCGCCTGCAGCGATCCATCTCTGTCGGCAGTCCGGCCGAGAGACCGATCGGTATCGTCATGAGCGAAACAGCGGTGTGGGAAACTCCATTCTCTCCCGTGTTACACGACCGTCTTTTGACGGTTGATTCTGGCTTGGAACTCTACCCAGATCCCACCGGCAGCGTCAACCCCCTGTATCGGCTCGAAAAAAAACCGCCCCTCTGCGACAGCGGCGCGAGCTGTTCAACCGGGACAGTGACCGTCAAGGAGTTTCAGCGGCCCCCTCGCCGGTACGGTTCCCGAGCAAGGCCAGGTTACCCAGACCATAGAAGGTGTACTCGACATCGGCCTCCTGGTCCCAGACCGCACCACGGAATCCTCCCGTCGGAAACTCGAGTTGGCCAGCCACGTACGCCTCGACCCGCTTCGGTTTCAGTATGCCGGGAAGCCCGAGATCCTGGACGGTCAGGAAACCGGTGAAAGTCGACAGGCCGTCGCTGAAGGGGATCCGCGTGTTGGCCTGGAACCCGCCTTCGTCGCCCCGAACCACCGAAAGAAATTCCCCCACGTCGGCTTTCAACTCATCGTCCATGCCACCCAGCATCGTCAGCAGGGCCGTCGCGGCCGCGGTCGGGTTGGTTCCGCTACGTTTCATCGGTGCGATTTCGACGAATCCTCCGTCGTCGCGCTGGCGATCGTAGACGAACTGGATCAACCGGTTCGGCTCGGGCACCACTCGACCCAATAACTCGTAGGTCAACGCCACCAGGAACGAGTGGTACGTGCTGCCGGCCGCACCCTCGGTCGTGCGTGCGTAGCCACCGTCGCCTGTTCGCGTGCTTTCGAGCAGCTCGGCTAACGAGTCGAGAAATCCCTCCCCGGCCTCTTCGAGGGGATCGGGACCACCTGCCAGCTGGACGACCAGGCCGGTGGAGAGCCAGCTGATCAGATCGATGACGGCGAGCTTGCGTGAGCGGCACTCGAGCACATAGCGGCCGATTTCCCGGCACTCGTCCTCACCCAGGCCGCCGAGCATCGCCAGACCCCGCACGGCAAAACTGGTGTAATAGAGATCCGACTCGCCCTCGCGACCCCGGAATCCCCCATCGGGCTGTTGCCGGGACAGCAGGAACGCCCGGTGACGTTCACGCCGCTCGGGTGCCATCCCCGCCAGTCCCCCGGCCAACCGGTTGCCGAGCCTGAGCAGATAAGGTTCGTTGGTCGTCACCGGATTGTCGCCACCGTTATCGCCCCGTCCCGATCTCCCACTCGTCGGTCCGAAAAGGCGCCGCGGGGATTCCGGCGGCGTTGTAGAGATTGACCTCGGGGTTGTCCGAGAAGGCGTAGCGAACCGCGATCGGATCGGTAACCGCCTTCGACCAGGTCACGACCGTCTTTCCCTCGATCCGCGCTTCGGCCGGGTGGAACCGGCGGTCGGGTCCGGCCAGGGCAAAGCCCTTCACCGCCTCGCCCTTCCCACGAATGACCAGCGACCGGCCCACGTGACCGAACTGCACCCGCACCCGGGAATCCTCGATCGTCACCGATCGCATCAATGGCCCCATCCCCACCATGCTACGACCGTAGGCCAGGGCCAGGCCCGCCTGTGCCAGGCGGTGACCGACATCCTGCTTGTTCTTCGGATGAATGTTGCGGGCCTCCCCGATGTCGATCGTGACGGCCATCCCCGTGGCCGGTTGCCGCAGCGCGTGCTGCATGCTCTCACGAATCAACGCCCACGAACTGGGCAGGTTGGGATCGGCACGTCGTGCCTTGAAGTTGGGTAACTGCACCCACAGGAACGGAAACGCCCCCTGGCCCCATCGCTTCCGCCAGTCGTTGATCAACAGGGGCAACTGGTGCCGGTACAGCATCGCCGCTGCCGGTGACCGGGAATTGCGTTCACCCTGGTACCAGATCGCGCCCCGGATACCGTAACCGACCAGCGGTTCGATCATGCCGTTATAGAGGTTGGCGGGTCGATTCCGATCGGCGGTCGGCTTGTCCTTCCAGCGGGAAAAAATCGAGGCCAGACGAGCGTCTTTCTCCTGGACATCCAGGCTGGTCCAGGCCTCGATCGCCGTTCCACCCCACGAGGAGTTCACCAGTCCCACCGGGACCTTCAGTTCCCGGTGCAACCGGCGGCCAAAGAAATACGCGGCCCCGGAAAATTTGCCGACTGTCTCGGGGCTGCAGACCGCCCAGGTCCCCTGGAAATCCTGCTGGGGCGACAGTTGCGCGTTCCGCCGGACCGTGAACATCCGGATCCGCGGAAAGTCCGCCGCCGCTTGCTCGGTATCCGCGTCGCGGCACCGCCGCACGGTCATCGCCATGTTGCTCTGGCCGCTGGCCAACCAGACTTCTCCGACCAGCACGTCGGCAATCGTCACCTCGTTGGAACCCTTGACGACCAGCGTGTGCGGGCCGCCGGCCTGCAGGGAATCCAGCGAGATCTTCCAACGGCCGTTCTTGTCGGCCGTGGTCGACTTTGCCTGGCCGGCAAACGAAACCGACACCGACTCGCCGGCGGCAGCGGTTCCCCAGACCGGAACCGGTCGGCCCCGCTGCAGGACCATGTGCTTGCCAAAGACTGCCGGCAAGCCCACGGCGGCCGACGCGAGCGCCGGAAACAGGACCACGACCAGCAACACCGTGGCTGGAACCGTTTGCCGCCATCGGGGCAACCTGCCAAACGCGTACGCGCGGCACGGGTCAAATCGCAACATGATGAGATTCCCGAACAGGAAATAGGAACCGGCACAGGTGTCGAGTGCATCCGGCAACCTAACCGGTGCCCACGGGGTTGGCAACGCGTTGAATGCCCACGACCAGTCCCGCAGCAAGAGTCCTCGCCTTTACCGTACAGGATCCTCGACCTAACTTAGCGGTTTCCCCGTTCGAGCAGATGACGTGTCGCAAACCAGTCCGTCCGCCGACGCCGAAACTCCGGCGGCGACTCCGCTTCCCGGCAGCCATCGGGAACTGCTTGGGGTGGCCCTGCCGCTGGTCATCAGTTCCGGTTCGGCGACGCTGATGTACGTTGTCGACCGGGTCTTTCTGACCTGGTACAGCCCCGATGCGCTGGCCGCCGCGATGCCGGCATCGATGGTGCACTGGAGCCTGCTGGCGGTACCGATCGGCCTGGCGCTTTACACCAACACGTTTGTCGCTCAGTACGACGGGGCCGGCCGCTTCGAACGGGTCACCGCGTCACTGTGGCAGGCGATCTACCTGGCACTGGCCGGTGGCGTTTTCCTCGCGCTGATGACTCCGTTCGCGACGTCGATCTTCCGGCTGGCCGGCCACGCCCCGGCCGTCCAGAAACTCGAGGTCGACTATTTCCAGGTCCTCTGCATCGGCAGCCTGCCCTTTCTGCTGTCGGCCGCGCTGTCGGGATTTTTCACGGGACGGGGAAAGACGGCGGTCGTGATGTGGATCAACGTGGTCGCGGCCTTGCTGAACACGGGCCTGGATTACGTCCTGATCTTCGGTTGGGGTCCGCTACCCGGCTGGGGAATCACCGGCGCGGCGGTCGCCACCGTGTCGGCCCAGGCAACCGCGGTCGTGTTGTACATCGCCGTGCTGCTGGGGCCGGGCCTTCGAAACAGGTTCGGCATCCTGGTGCACTGGCGATTCGATCCCGGGCTGTTCCGCCGCTTTCTTCGCTACGGCCTGCCCAATGGCACGATGTTCCTGGCCGATGTGGCCGGGTTCACCGTCTTCCTGCTGCTGCTGGGGACACTGGGAACCGAGCAACTGGCGGCAACCAATCTCGCCTTCAACATCAACTCGATGGCCTTCGTCCCGATGCTGGGCATGGGAACGGCCGTGATGACACTCGTCGGCCGACGCGTGGGAGAAGGGCAACCCGAGTTGGCGGTGAGAACAACGTGGACCGCTTTCGGCCTGGCCTCGGTCTACATGCTCTTTTGCGCCTCGATGTTCCTGTTTGCCGCCGACTTGATCCTGATGCCCTACGCGGCCCAGGCCGACCCGGTCCAATTCGCCCTGGTCCGCAAGCACGTGGTGATGCTGTTGCGATTCATTGCCGTCTATGCCTTCTTCGACGCGATGATCATCGTGTTCAGTTCGGCTGTCCGGGGTGCCGGCGACACGCGGTTCGCCCTGGTCCTGACCTTCGTCGCCGCCTGGGTCGTGATGGTCCTGCCCACCTGGATCGCCATCCGCAGCGACCGGTTGACACTCTACGTTGGCTGGACAGCCTGCACCGGGTTCATCGTCGTCATGGGGCTGGGCTTCCTCTGGCGATTTGTCGGCGGCCAATGGAAGTCGATGACGGTCATCGAACTCGACGGCCAGGACACCCAGCCCCTCGGGTGTGAACCATCTCTCGAACCCCTGGCACAATCGTGACTCCCCAACCAATCGCCTCGGCCTGGGACTTTCCCGACGGCGTCACCTACCTCAACCACGGATCATTCGGACCGGCTCCGCGACCGGTCCGCGAGGCACAGATTCGCTGGACCGCCGAATTGCAGCGACAGCCGATGGAGTTTTTCGTCCGCAGGCTCGAGAGACTTCTCGACGAAAGCTGCACCGCGCTGGGGCGGTTGATCGGCGGCGATCCCCGCGATCTGGTCCTTGTTGACAATGCGACCATGGGCATGAACATCGTTGCCGCCAGCATCGACCTGGAGCCCGGCGACGAGGTGCTGCTGACCGACCACGAGTACGGGGCGGTCCGTCGCATCTGGCAGCGGGCCTGCCGCGCGGCCGGGGCCGAACTGGTCGTTTGCCGACTGCCATGGCCGCTCAACGATCCCGGGTCCGGGGACCGACTGGTCGAGAAACTCGCCAGCTCGATCACCGAAAAGACACGCCTGGTCGTGGCCAGCCACGTCACCTCGGCGACCGCGACGATCCTGCCGATCCAGGCCATCTGCGAGGCTGCCGCCAGGCGGCGTGTCCCGGTCTGTGTCGACGGACCACACGCCGTCGCCATGTTGCCGGTCGAACTCGACCGCCTGGGCTGCGACTTTTACGTCGCCAGTTGTCACAAGTGGCTCTCGGCACCGTTTGGCAGCGGCTTTCTCTGGGTCCGCCGCAGGCACCAGCCACAGCTAAGGACCGCCATCACGAGCTGGGGCGGCAGTGTCAGCGGTCGCGAACCATCCTGGAAAGACGAATTCACCTGGCTGGGGACACGTGACCCCGCGGCCTGGCTGGCCGTTCCCGAGGCGGTCGCCTTTCTCGAGGAGTACGGACTCGAACGTTTTCGCGAGGAAACTCATCGCCTGGCCAATTACGCCCGCCGGCGACTGGTCGAAACGATCGGACTCGAACCACCGCTGCCCGAGAGCCGGGACTGGTACGGACCGATGGTCACCATCCCGCTGCCCCCCTCGCCTGACACCGAGACCGGCCACGGACACACCGACCCGTTGCAGCAGACGCTGCAGCAACGTTACGGGATCGAAATTCCGATCACCGGATTCCACCAGCACCGCTACCTTCGCGTTTCCTGCCACCTCTACAACACGACCGACGACATCGATCGCCTGGTCATGGCTATCGAGGAGAGTCTCTGAGCCAGACGGTTTGCCCCGTCACGGTCCGGACGGGACGACCTCGACATCAACCGTCCCGGTGTTGTCGGCGAGTTCGCTGAAAAAGTCGTTCAGTCTCAGGAACAGCGTGCCGTCGGTTTCCGGAACGAACTCGGCCCGGGAACCCAGCGAGTGGATTTTCGGCGGGCGATCGGCGGCCACTCGCTTTGGCTGGACAACGCCCACCAGCCGGCCCAGCGGCAGTCCCGCGTGGTAGCGAAAGCTGATGCCGTCGGCGGTGCTGACCCAGGGCCTGGGTTTCTCGGCCAACGTGAACCGACCGGTGGCAACAACGCGGAAGCTCCGTCCCTTCCGCAATCGCAGCCCCGTCGACTGCCAGCCCCGACCCGCCACCACCGCCGTGCTGCCACCCTTCGCGGGCAACGGCTGCGAACGCCTGAACCGGATCGCCGCCCGACGGAAATCAAAACCGGGCACCAGGTCACGGGCGGCCAGTTGCCATTCGAACTGCAGCGACTCGAATTCCGGTCGGAAGACCCGCTCGAAAGTCGCCTCGAATCGCCCGTCCCCAAGATGCCGTCCCAGTTCTCGAAACGACTTGCCCAGGGTCGGGTGAGACGCCAGGAAGCGAACGAAAGCCCACGACCAGGCGTAGGTCTCGATCTTCTCGTGCTCGGACTTCCACAAGCCGGCCAGGGCATCGAACCGGGGCAGGCGACCTCGACGGACATCCCGCCTGAGCATTCCCAGCCGTCCCCACCCGGGCATCGCGGCGACATCGACGGGCATCGCGGCAAACCGCCAACGGCCGGTTGACTTGTCGAACACGTGCGTGGCATA
>Ga0163108_10001301_pt1 | contig 18327 bp, 15 predicted proteins | sample Fk1155metaG_FD_109644 | JGI IMG/M metagenome (GOLD analysis project Ga0163108, IMG submission 109644) | Marine microbial communities from the Central Pacific Ocean - Fk160115 155m metaG | ecosystem: Environmental > Aquatic > Marine > Oceanic > Photic zone | place: The Central Pacific Ocean...
AAAATTAATTTTGATCGTATGCGAATGTATCGATTAAATAGAGTAAGAGATCAATTACAACAAAATGAGATAGGTGCATGTATTTTATTTGATCCGATAAATATTCGTTATGCTACCGATACAAGAAATATGGCAGTATTTTCTTTCCATCTGATGACACGATATGTTTTTATTCCTGCCAGTGGACCAGTGATATTATTTGAGTATCCAAAATGTGAATTTTCCTACGCTAACAATTGTACAATAGATGAAGTAAGAAAAGTAATACATTGGGATTATTTTTCATGGGGTGATAAAGTTTCTCTAAAAGCACTAGAATGGGCTAAGACTGTAGATGAAATAATGAAAAAATACAGTTCTGATAATAAAAATCTTGCCATAGATGTCTGTGATCCTGTTGGAATCAATGCTCTAAAAGACAATTATAATTATAAATTAATTAATGCTCAAAAATATTTAGAAATTGCTAGATCAATAAAATCTGAAGATGAGATAGTATGCTTGAAAGCATCAGTAAAAACTGCTGAATTGGGTGCTTCTTTAATGCATGAAAAACTGCACTCCAAACAAGATAATATGACAGAAGAAGAACTATGGTCTTACCTTCATAAAACAAATATTGAAAATGGGGGTGAGTGGATTGAGACTAGACTGCTAACCTCAGGTCCAAGAACGAACCCTTGGTTTCAAGAATGTGGTAACCGCATTATCCAAAAAGGTGATTTAGTAGCTTTTGATACAGACATGGTTGGTCCGTATGGGTATTGCGCAGATATTTCTAGAACATTTGTAGAAGGAGGAAAGTTAAACGAAGAACAAAAAAAATTGCATGATTTAGCTTATGAAAATATAAAGTATAACGAACAACTTATTAAACCAGGTTTGACTTTTAGAGAATTTGCTGAAAAAGCCTGGAGACTTCCTGATAATTGTTTTGATAATCATTATCCATGCCAAGTGCATGGTGTGGGCATGTGTGATGAATGGCCTTTTATACCGTATCCAAATAAAAATTATACAGATTATACTAATGGGGACTATACTGGTAACTTTGAAGAAAATATGGTCGTTTGCGTTGAAAGTTATATTGGGGAGGTAGGTGGTAAACAAGGTGTAAAACTAGAAAATCAATATCTTGTTACTAGCAACGGCTTAGAAGCTTTTATAAATCTCCCTTTAAATTTGATATAAATTTTTTAAAATTAATTATCCAATATTATCAAATCTCTAGTTGTCTTACAAAGAGCTTGAGCTCCATTTTTATTAATTAAAACATTTTCAATAACACGTACACCTAGACCATCTTCAAGGCCAAATAGTGGCGGCTCAACCGCTATTACCATTCCTTCCTGCAATATATAAGGACAATTACTTTCCAAAACTAAAGGCTCTACCCAAGAAGGTGGAAAAGCTGCGCCTACAGCATATCCAGTCATGTGAAGTCGATAACGATCCATTCCTGCTTTTGAAATAATATTTTTTGCTGCTTCATGTGGAACAGTAGCAGGAACACCTGGTTTTATTACTTCAATGCAAGCATCTACAGCATCTCTAGCTACCTGATAAATATCTAACATTCTTTGAGTGGGTTTTCCTAAAGAGATTTGACGTCCTATTGTACAACAATATCTTTTCCAATGTGCACCAAATTGAATATGCATAAAATCACCATTAGAAATAACTCTATCGGATGGTTCAGCATGAGCAAAAGCAGATCGAGGTCCACTTAGGAAATTCATTGGACTTGAAGGTATATCGCTTCCAGATAATAATAAAGTATGATGAATGTCAGCAGAAACTTGACGCTCTGTTTTGCCAGCATTAATAGATTTAAGACCTGTTTCCATTGATTTATCCAAAATAAGAGCAGCTTTTTTTACATATTCTATTTCTGCTGGCGACTTAATTAATCTAATACTACCAATTAAATCGGTTGCATCTTTAACTAAAGAATCCCCAATTAAATCTATAATTTTTTTATAATCATAAGGATGTAAATAATAATAAGGAACCTCAACACCAGTTTGTAAGCCACTAAAATTCCTTTCCCTCATGACACGTTTCATTACATCTATTGGATCTTCAGGTTCTCGCCCGCCCCAACCTATAACTTCGTCTGCAAGAGATTCTGCTTTCAGATGAGGGGAATCAGGCAAACGAGTTATTATTGTTAATTTATCAGGTTTTAATGGAAAAAATAAAACCTGAAATTCTTGATAACCTTTTGATGGAGTGCCAATTAAATAATTAATGTTAGCTGGAGCAAAAACAAGCAAAAGTTCGATACCAAATTTTTCCATTTCTAAACGAACACGTGAATGTCGTTTTTCAAATTCACTAATTTCAAAATCATTTTTTGACATATATTTTTTCCTTTTTAATGATTAACATTCTTAGATTCACTATCATAAAAATGTGGTTCACAAATTTCTGCATTATAGAAATGTCCCAATGAATAAACATATAATTTTTCACCAATACGTTTGCGACCATTTTTTAAAACTCCAAGAGCTATAGATTTCCCTAGTGTTGGGCTGATACAACTAGAAGTTACAAGCCCTTCTACTTCCAAAGGTCTTTTACTGCTTTTTTCCCTTAAAATTTGCCCTCCTTCTTGCAAAATCTCATTATTATTTGCAGATACTAATCCAACAAATTGATTACGATCTTTTCTTATCATCTCAGCAAGTTGAAGAGCTCTTTTTCCCAAAAATTGTTCTTTATCTTGTTTAACTAACCACTCTAATCCAAGATCATGAGGAGAAATAGTACCATCTGTATCTTGTCCAATAATAAAATGACCTTTTTCTAAACGCATTGTACTCATTGATTCAACACCAAAAGGTTTAATTTCAAATTCTTTTCCTTTTTCAATAAGTAATCTCCATAAATACAAACCATAGCGAGAGGGAATATTAATTTCATAGGATAATTCACCCGTAAACGAAATACTAAATATTCTTACGGGAATTCCAGAAATTTGCCCTTGGGCAAAAGACATAAAAGGAAAGTTTTCTTTTGTTAAATCTATTTCTGTGAAAACTTTTTGCAGAAATTTTCTAGCGTTTGGACCAGCTACAGCAACTCCTGCCCATTGTGTAGTTACAGATACCATGTGAACTCTAAGTTCTGGCCAATCAGTCTGTAAAAGGTCATTCATCCAATTGTAAACCCCTGCTGCACCTCCAGTTGTTGTTGTCATATGATAATCAAATTCGCCAATACGTGATGTCACACCGTCATCAAAAACCATACCGTCTTCTTTTAACATTACTCCATATCTACATTTGCCAATTGGTAATTTATTCCACTTATTAGTGTAAATTCTATTTAGAAATTCAGCAACATCAGTCCCACGCAGATGTATTTTCCCCAAAGTTGAAATATCTATCATTCCTAAATTATTACGGACATTATTAACTTCATTTGCAACAGCCTCTTTCATTGTGCTACCGTGTTGAGAATAATATTGGGGTCTTCGCCACAAACCAAAATCTTCAAAGACTGCGCCGTTACTCTGGTGCCAAGAATGTATTGATGTGCAACGCAAAGGTTTATAAAGATTTTCAACTCGACCACCACTTAATGCTCCAAAAGTTATTGGAGTGAAAGGTGGGCGATATGTAGTTGTTCCAACATCTGTAATTGAAGATCCTGTTTCTTTTGCTAAAAGTGCTAAGGCATTAATATTCCCCGTCTTACCCTGATCTATTCCCATCCCAGTCGTGGTATAACGTTTAAAATGCTCAATAGAAACATACCCTTCTTGAACAGCAAGAGAAATGTCTTTTGATGTAACATCATTAAAATAATCGATAAATTTTTTTGATCTTGAATTTTTAGATGGTATATTCCAAACAGGCATCATAGGAATTTCATCTTGTTGTTTTGAGCATGTAGGTGGTAAAAATTTTATTTCTTTCGTTTTTCCTAATTCTTTTAGAATATTTATAACACTTTGATATCCTTCATTAAGACAATTTTGTAAACTAAATGATCCATTGGCAGATCCAATAACTTGAGATTTTTGAAAAGAAGATTTTGGAACTAAGCATGCGCACTCTTCATTATATTTAAGTTTACCTCCAGATTGAGAATGTAAATGAATTACAGGATTCCACCCTCCTGAAACACATAATAAGTCACAATCTATATTTCGAAATTTTTCTGTAGAATTCAATTCCTCAAGATTAGGATCAAATTTAGAAATCAGTACTCCCGATATATGCTTTGATCCCCTAACATCAATCACTGCTGAGTTAAGAATAATTTCAACCCCTTTATTGCTTAAATTTTCTGCTATGTGGCTTTTTTTATTCCTGGTATCTACAATGGCTATAACATTTACACCATTCTTATGAAGATCTTCAGCTGCATAATAAGCTGAATCATTATTAGTAAAAATCACACTATTGTTCCCGGGTCTTGCTGCAAATTTATTGACATATGTTCTTGCTGCAGAAGCTAGCATAATTCCAGGACGATCATTATTTGCAAAGACTAAAGATCTTTCATGAGACCCTGTAGCTAATATTACTTGCTTAGCTCTAATTTGCCATAATCTTTGCCCACAACCTTTTCTTTTTTCTATAGGTAAATGATCATTGCATTTTTCTAACCCAAGTAATAAATTGTGATCATAATAACCAAATATGGAAGTTCGATTAAGTATACGTACGCAATTATTTTCATTCAATTCTTTAAGAGTTTCTTTAATCCACTCTTGAGATAATTTACCTCCAATTTCCTGATCATGATTACTCAAAAGCATACCGCCAAAATCTTTGTTTGATTCAACCAAAAGAACCTTTAAGCCGTTTCTTGAAGCTGCAAGAGCTGCCATTAAACCTGAAGGGCCCCCTCCAATAATAAGTACGTCTACATGTGTGTTAAATTCATCATAATTTTCAGGATCTTTTTTAGTAGGTATGGTTCCAACACCTGCCATTTTACGAATTAATAATTCATAAAATGGCCACATACGACGAGGATACATGAATGTTTTATAGTAAAAACCAGCAATAAAAATAGGTGATAGTATGTTGTTTATAGCTCCTAAATCAAAATTCACACTGGGCCAACAATTGGAGCTCTTGACTTTTAGCCCGTTAAAAATCTCAATTAAAGATGCTGCTACATTAGGTTCTTCAAAGTTTCCTACCTTGATCTGCAAATACGCATTAGGCTCCTCTGGTCCAGAAGAAAAAATACCTCGAGGCCTATGATATTTAAAGCTCCGACTGGTTAGGTGAATACCATTAGCAATTAAAGCTGAAGCAAATGTGTCCCCCTCATAACCATTTAGTTTTTGCCCATTAAAAAAAAATGAAATGGTTTTTTCTCGATCAATTTGACCTCCTTTTGAATTACGGAATAATTGCTTTTTCATGACGAATAACCACCAGCTGCTAAATGTTCGCCAACAAGTCTTGCATTTTCAAAACGATTTAAACTAAAAGGCTCTGCAAGGGGGTGAGGCCTATCATTTGCTATTGTGTCAGCAAATACAAAACCTGAACCAGGAGTTGCTTTAAAACCGCCTGTACCCCAACCTCCATTTAAATAGACTCCGTTTATAGGAAGTTTAGTAATTAGTGGACTATGGTCAGGTGTATCATCTATGTTTCCAGCCCATTGGCGTAACATTTTAAGTCTACTAAACATTGGAAATAATTCAATCATTCCTGCAAGGCCATTTTTGAGATGCCTAATTGAACCTCTTGCTTGAAAAGATGAATAAACATCCCGATCAGCTCCGATAACCAATTCTCCCTTATCTGATTGATTAACATAAAATTGATAATCCATTGATGCTACCATTGAAGGTAAACAAGGTTTTAGAGGCTCTGAAACCCATGCTTGTAGAGGAAATGTTGTAATTGGTAATCTAACTCCTAGCATATCAGCTAAATAACTTGATTGACCTGCTACTACTATTGCAACCTTCTTAGATTTAATTATTCCTTTTGTTGTTTCAACTCCTTCAATGTTGTTGTTACTAATATTAAATCCCAACACTTCACAATTTTGTATAATATCAACCCCTAAGGAATCACCTGCTCTTGCGAAACCCCAAGCAACTGCATCATGTCTAGCTATACCAGCCTTTCTTTGAATCACCCCTCCAATAATTGGAAATCGTGGTCTTGAAGAAGTATCCATAATTGGGATCATCTTTTTTAATTGATTTGGCGTTAACATTTCATAGTCTAAATTGGCCATATGTAGAGCATTTGCTCTTCTTACCAGTTGCCGGTATTCTGCTCGACCATGAGCTATCTTCACCACTCCTCGTTTAGACCACATTTGGTTAAAGTTTAATTCTTGGGATAAAGTCTCCCACAAATCTACAGAAAATCCATAAAAACCAGTAGCTTCAGGAGTTAAATAATCTGATCTTATATTTGTAGTATTTCTTCCTGTGTTTCCTCCACCAAGCCAACCTTTTTCTATAACTGCTACATTGTTTATGCCATGATTCTTTGCAAGATAGTAAGCTGTTGCTAATCCGTGACCGCCGCCGCCTACAACAATTACATCATAGCTTGATTTTGGTTCTGGGCTTCGCCAAGCTAGAGGCCATTGATTATGATTGCTAAATGCGTTTCGTACAAGGCTTGTTATTGAATAACGCATATAAAATTTTAACCTTTAATTATTGGTTCATTTCTGGGGTACTCAGTAATACATTCTGATCCATTTTCAGTTACTAAAATTGTATCTCCTATTCGGGCTCCAAATTTATCTGGAATAGTTACACCCCCATCAACAGCAAAAACCATTCCTGCAGATAAAATAGTTTTATCACCTTTTTTTAGTTCTGGTTTTTCAAGTGAGGAGTATCCAACAGCGCGTCCTGTACGATAACAAAATCCCATATCGTGATTTTTGTAAACTTCATCGGAAGCTGCATTAACTTGTTCGGCAGTAACTCCTGGTTTCATTTCTTTGATAGATGCTTGTTGAGCTTCTACAGCAATTTCATAAATTCGAGCATGTTCATCTGACATCTCTTCAACAAAATATTGGCGGTCGTATCCTATTTTTAATTGTTTAAAATGACAAATAGCACAAAAACATAAAAATACAGGGTCTCCTTTTTTTAATTCACGAACAGTAGGATGTAAATGCCCCATAGTAGTATGAGCTCCGGATTGTATAGATTGTAGATTATGTATTACGGGAGACATTAAAGAGTTTGAATCTTCACTTTTAATTATTTCTCCTGCTTTTCTCGTTCCTCCAGCTTGTATTGCAATGGCAATTTCATATTCCGATACTCCTTCTTTTATTACTTTTTTAGCTGCATCTGTCATTGCTGTTGCTACTTGTCCTGCTTGTTTAAGATGGATAATTTCTTCAGATGATTTTATCATTCGTTGTAAAGTTAAAATATTTTCTCCATTGAAAAAATTATTAATCCAATTAATTTTATGAAAATAATTAAGAACTAAAGGAGGAACTTTATTTGGAACTATTGCAATTTTATTATTTTTATATGTTTCAAGAGTTTTTTCTAAAGGATCAATCCATTCCTTACCAACGCTATCATGATACAAATCTATTTTAGAAATCCAAGTCATCCTTTTACACATTTCTCCTTCTATAGAAGAAGTAATGATAGTTGGTTCTTCATTTCTAGGTATAGCAACGATTGAAGGTCTACCAAATTCGACTCCAAGATCTCCCCAAAATCCAGTAAAATAATAGATTGAATCTGGATCCATTAACAACATTACATCTATATTAGCCTCACTCATACGCTCTTGGAATTCTGATGTTCTTTTCTTAAATATTTCACTCATATACATACTCCTTTGAAGAATGTTCTAACCATTCCCAGAGAAATGTTGCCATAGTACTGTCAACAAACAAATCAAAAGTTGGTTTTGAATCAATTTTATAAATAATAACATTAACTGTCCATAATGTAGTTTGAGCACACGCGCCTATTCCAAAAACTGAATTATCTAAATCAATAAAAGTTCCTTTAGATAAAATGTCTGGCACTTTATTTCCTGATATATTAATGGTTGTCCAACGATCACTAACATCAATTGCAAGAGCATGAATATTATTTAGTTCATTCTGCAATAATTCAATTTCTTCATTATTCGCTGAAGAGTTAAGAGTTAGAAGCCATTCTTTTTGAGATAGCCATAGTGCTGTTATTTTATCATTAGTTGTTGTTGTATTTGCTAATGTGGGTAAAGTAATATTAAATTTGTTGGATATTTTTTCGAAAAACAAATTTTCTTTTCCAAATAAAGCTATTTTACCAAGAAATGTTTTTTCATTCATTGAAAATTCAGAGGGATGAGGTTTTTTAGATTCTTGGTAATTACTAGACAAGTCGCTTAGAGGGCTTATAGCATTTGGTAAATAAGTCATTCTATCTCATTTATCTTTTTTTATATTAATATAATCTTCTCCAGGTTTGCTTATTCGAAGAAAAGTATTTGTTGTTGTATCACGAATTGTATTAAACCATTGTCGGCATCCATTAATATGATTCCAACGTTCCTTATGTTCACCTTTAATATTTTTTCGCATAAAGATATATTCATTCCACTCTTTATCTGAACACGAATCCTTAGGTCTTTCTAGATGAGCTTCTCCTCCATATGAAAACTCTGCATCATCTCTGTAACCACACCATGGACAAGGTATTAACATTCTATAAGCCTATCAATATTTTTCATTGTAAAATGCAGAAGCAAAACTCCATGTTATACGCACAGCTTGTGTTTTAATATAATATATTATAGACTGCAATAAAGAAAAATAGTGGAATGATATTATGAATTTAGCGGCAAAAAAAAATAACGAATTTATTATTCAATCAAAAAAATGGGATACAGAATTTGATGAAAGTAGAGCTTGGCGTGCGAGAATTGGTTTCATACTTATACAGAATGAGACAATAATTGAAGGAGATATGACCAGACTAGCCCCAGAAGGGATTGAGACTCATTTTGTAAGATCAAAAATGCCCGTTGGTTGTACAGTAGAAAACTTGGCTTCTATGCAAAGTAGTTTAGCAGAAACTTCAAAAGAATTTATGCCAGAATTTGATCTAAAAGTTGTTTGCTATGCTTGTACTTCGGGGAGCGTAGTTATTGGAGAAGAAAACGTTGAGAAAGAGCTTCTTAAGGGAAACCCAAATAGAAAACCTACAACGCTGATTACCGGAGCTATACGAGCTTTACAAACTCTTTCAGTCAAGCGAATAGTTATGGCCACTCCTTATACGGATGACATAAATACTATTGAAACAAGATATCTTGAAAATAAAGGATTCGAATTATTAAATGTGCAAGGATTAAATTTAACATATGATAGTCAAATAACCAGTGTAAAACCAAGTTTCATATCTAAATTTGCAAAAGCTGTAGACCACCCAGACGCTCAAGCAATATTTATAAGTTGCGGAGCTTTACGTACTTTAGATGTTATTGAAGAAATTGAACAATCAACGGGTAAACCTGTTGTAACTAGCAATCAATCTATGATGTGGAATTGTTTACGAATGGCAGGAATAGAAGATAGGCTTAATGGTTATGGAACTCTTTTTAGAGATTATTAGTTAAAATCTATAATAAATTTATGAGAGGTTTTTGTTATTTTACTCCTGAAGAACATGCAACCAGACTAAATAATGTTCGCTCTAAAATGGAAGAATATAATTTTGATGCCTGTTTAATAACCAGTCCAGAAAATATTTATTATCTAATTGGTTTAGATCATCAAGGTTATTTTGGTCCTCATATTTTAATAGTTCCTCGACAAGATGGAATGATTATAGTTGCCCGAGCACATGAAGTAACAACATGTGAACGACAAGCAGGTAATGCAATTTTTAAAGGTTATTCAGATACTCAAGAAGCGGGAAAATTTGTAAGTGAAATTTTAAAAAAAATGAATTTAGGAAATGCAAACATTGGGATTCAAAAAGCAAGTCTTTGTTTTCCGCCAACAATTTCTGATTCTTTAAAAGATAATCTTCCAGAAGTTAAATGGGGAGATGCCAATGGGTTAGTAGAATCTTTTCGTATGATTAAATCTTCCCGCGAGATTCAATATATTAAAAAATCAGCAAATATATCTGATAAAATGATGCAAAAAGCAATTGATACAGCTGGTGAAGGTGTAAGTGAAAAAGAAATTGCTGCATGTATTCATGAAGTGATGATTCGAGAAGGTGGTGAGCCTCCAGGATTTGGACCATTTGTTAGATCTGCTGAAAGACTACCTTATGAGCATGAAATATGGAGTGATCGTATTTTACAAAAAGGCGACCAAGTCATTTTAGAAATGGCGGCAAGCTTTAAAAGATATCATTCTCCTATGGGAAGATTAATTTATGTTGATAAAGCACCAGATGGAACTGTTGAAGTAGAAAAAATTTGTATTGAAGCTCAAAATGAAACTATAGAATCTATGAAGCCTGGAATTTCTTTTGCAGCAGTTTATGATACTTGGCAAGATGTAATTGATCGTAATGGATTATCACATTACCGACGACATCATTGTGGATACTCTGTTGGTATAGCTTTTCATCCTTCATGGACTGGGGGTATTGGTGTTGTTAGTCTCCATGATAAAAGTGATCTAATAATTAAATCAGGCATGGTATTTCATCAACTTTCTTGGCTTCTTGGATGTGGTAAAGGAGATTATTTTGTTTCAGACACTGTTTATGTAAATGAAAACGGCGGGGAACGATTAACAAATACTTCTCGTAATCTTTCAATTGTTTAAAAGATTATATTTTTGTCTAATTAAGTTACTATATGTTTTTTGAGTTAATAATTATTTATATACAAAATAGTTACAAACTTATAATTAAATTTTGTAAATGAAATACAATAAAGCATTTGATCGTTCTGAATATAAAAGTCGTTTATTTAAAATTAAAGAAAGAATGAATGAAATGGGTTTTGATATGTTAATCTGTCAAGATCCCGCAAACATGTGTTGGTTAACAGGTTTTGATGGTTGGTCTTTTTATACTCCTCAAGCAATAATTGTACATTTATCAGAAGAATGGCCTATTTGGTTTGGTAGAGAGCAAGATGCAAAATCAGCAACTATAACTACTGATATTCCACAAAACAATATTATCGCTTTTTCAGAACCATTAGTTCATCATGAAACACTTCACCCCTTTGATGAACTTTGTAATTATATCAAATTTAGAAAATGGGACAAAAATAGAATTGGCGTTGATCTTGATGCTCATTATTTTACAGCTAGAGCATACAAGCATCTTTGTACTGGATTACCAAATGCTAAAATATCAGATAACCAGGAATTAGTTAATTGGGCAAGATTAATAAAATCACCTAAAGAATTGGAATACATGCGCGAAGCTGGCGTGATATGTACTAACACGATGAGTCATGCCTTAAATCAGATAGCTCCAGGTGTACCTCAATACGAAATCATAGCTGATATTTATAAAAATCAAATAAATGGAGTTGATGGAAAATATGGTGATTATACAGGACTTTGTCCTCTTATTCAGGTAGGAGAAAGCACTAGTACTCCTCATCTTACTTGGTCAGATGAACCTTTGCCAAATGAAGGTCTTGTTGTTCTAGAAATAGGAGCTGCAAGACGCCACTATCATGCACCTTTAACTAGAACTACATACATTGGGAAAGTACCGACAGAAGTTTCAAGTCTTGCAAGTACTATAATTGAAGCTGGTAATAAAGCATTTGAAGTAGCTAGTCCAGGGACTACATGTGCTGAAGTGGAATCGATTTGGCAAAAGGAGTTAAATAAAAGAGGATTTGAAAAGAAAAGTCGTGTTGGTTATTCAATCGGTTTAAATTTTCCACCCGATTGGGGAGAACGAACAGCAAGTTTAAGGGTTGGTGATAAAACTATATTAGAAGAGGGAATGTGTTTCCATTTTCAATCTGGAGTTTGGTTAGATAACTTTGGTGCAGCGATATCTGAATCTATTGTTATTGGTAAAAATGGAGCAGAAAGATTGTGTGATGTAGATAGAAAATTATTTCAAGTAAACTAGATTCATGAAATAATTAGGCAAAAATATAAATATTTTAATTTTGTCTCTTCAGATAAAATAATGTTTTGGAAAATTTAAAATAAATATTAAATATTATGGATTTTACGACGTTTATTCCTCATAATTTCAGTTGCTTCAGGTGTTCCATCATGAAATGAACCAAACCATTTATCGCATGGAGATTCATAAGTTCCATAATTACATTCAAAATATCTATGATGCAACTGATGATCAAAATGACCAAGAGGTAATTTAGTCTTTTTACCAATTAATAAAGCATCAAATCCAGTATGCCCCCAAATAGCTCCTACAGATAAAATAATAAAATGAAAAAACACGTGTAATGGATGTGAAGGAACAATAAAATGAATTAATATTGCGCTAAAATATAATAAATGTTCAATAGGGTGCATGGAAATTCCAGACCATGGTCCTGGATTGATATTTCTATGATGAACATAGTGAGCAATTTTATATAAAAAAGGTAAATGAAGGAAACGATGAACAAAATAAAAGTGAATTCCATTCCATAAAGTAATTAGCAAAAATAATATACAAAACCAAAAAGGATTTATACTCCAACTAGTTAGTGGAACACTACCATTTACATAACTCCAAATATATAAAATTTGATACATCGTTAAAAAACTTACCCCGCTTACAATGGTCCAAAACATATTATCCAGTACTTGAGAATTAAAAGTATATTTTCTATTGTTAGATTGTTTTCTGATATCATATTTCAAAGTATCGTTTTGTTGGTTAAACGAATAAAAATATAAATGTAAAGCTCCAGCAGTAAAAATTACAATTGCAAGATTTATAAGATAAACATAAAAAATATTTTCAAAATTAATTGTAAAAACTCCTAAAAGAGGATTTAGAAAATACCACAAAATTAATGCAAATAATAAACATACAAAAATTTCTGAAGGGGGTGCCCACATTTTTAAATACCAATTAAAAATTTTTTTTATAGAAAAAGGAAATACAAAAAGAGGATTTTTATATAACGGAATTTTTGGATGAAAGTTCCATTCTTTTTTACCTGTATTACTCATAATAAATTAATATATTATTTGATTTCCTGTGCTACAAGAGCTAAAAAATCCCCAGGGGAAACTAGTGCTTTGTGTGTGCGGCCTATTAAAATCCCCTCTATTCCAGACTTGTAAGTAATAGGATTACGTTCAGGTTTTTCTGGAAAATGAATTTGCCCGATTATATCTCCTATTTTTACTGAGGCATCAAGTTCAATTAAGGCTTCATAAACTCCAGTATCTTCAGAGAATGTAAAACTTTTGGGATCAGGCATGTGCATTCGCTTGATAGGCTCTAATCCCATTTCCTCACGAGTTTTTGGTTTTTCATTAATGATGTTAAAATGAGACAAAATATTTTTTATTCCTGTTTCAACAATTGATACAGTAGTAGGTGTCGAAGTACCTCCACCTCCAAGCTCTGTACCGACAAAAATTTTTCCCATTTTTGCTACCGCTGTATCCAACATTCCATCTGGGTCTAGCTCTACTATTTCTAAACATATTGGAGCAGCAAATGCTAAAGCTGCTTCTTTTGCTTTTTGATTAACGCCTATATTTGGAACGTTTTGATATGTAGACAATGGTGAGAACATCATTGTTTTTCCTCCAGAGTGAATGTCAACTAATATATCAGTCAAAGGAATTATTTTTGTAGTAAGATAATCAGCAATCATGGGTGTAATGCTACCATCAGATTTTCCAGGATAAACTCTATTCATATTCAAACCATCTATTGGTGATACCCTATCGCCAGCCATAAAAGCTGGATAATTTAAAGCAGGAATGATTATAATTTGACCATTAATATTATTAGCTTCTAATGACCTTGCAATATTCATTAAACCTATAGGTCCCTCATATTCATCTCCGTGATTTCCTCCGGTAAAGACTGCTACAGGACCCTTGCCATTACGAATAGAAATTATAGGCATGTGGATAGAGCCCCAGCCAGATTTATTTGTCGAATGAGGAATGCTTAAATATCCAAAATGTTTACCGTCTTTGGAATAATCTATAGTTGAACTAATTTTAGTTTTCTTTGTCATAATAATTTGCCTTTATATTCATTATTCTGCAGAAACAATTATACAGTCTTTTGGATAAAAATATAAATTAACATTTGTTCCATTATTTTTTAAAACTTGACCAGTATATTTTTCAACTACCTTTATCATTCTTTTATTTGATATTTCGATAACTGTATGAATATCAGGACCTAAGTGAGCAACATCGACTACTTTGCCCGGTAATAAATTAATATATGAATCTTCGTCCATTATTTCATTTATTTCTAAAGAAATTCTTTCTGGTCTAACGCAAATTTCAAAATTATCATTGGATGATTCAGGTGTAAGACTTTCAAGAATATTAAATTCAAAACCTTCAGTTGTTTTAATTTTAAGAATACCATCATCTGCTTTTTTTAAAATATTTCCATTAAACCAATTTGACCTACCAACAAATTCAGCAACAAACTTCGAATTTGGTTTTTCGTATATATCAGTTGGATGACCTTCCTGTATAATCTTGCCTTCATTCATGACAATTACACTATCTCCTAAACTCATTGCTTCTTCCTGATCATGAGTCACAACGATAGTGGTTGCATTAACTGTATTTAATATTTCTTTAAGCTCAAATCTAAGTTCTTGACGAAGTTTAGCGTCTAGTGCTGACAATGGTTCATCTAGAAGTATGATTTCAGGACTTATTGCAAGAGATCGCGCTAGAGCTACACGCTGTTGTTGACCACCGCTTAATTGTCCTGGTTTGCGTTTTTCAAAACCAATGAGCTTAACTAATTCAAGCATTTCATTTATTTTATTAGGTATAAGTTTTTTTTCAAAACCTCTATGCTTCATTCCATAAGCAACATTTTGTTCAACAGTCATATGGGGAAATAATGCATAATCTTGAAACAATAGACCCACATTCCGTTCATAAGGCCTTTTGTTAATGACGTCTTTTCCTGAAAATAAAATGGATCCTTCATCAACATTTTCAAAACCAGAAATTAATCGTAATGTAGTTGTTTTACCGCAACCGCTAGGACCTAACAAGGATACAATTTTGCCCTTTTCCACTGAAAAAGAAATATTATCAACAGCCGCAAAGTTCCCAAATCTTTTTGTTACATTAGATAGTTCTAAAACATTCATTTTTATCCTCTAAGATCTGTAAACACCTTTTCCTATAAGTTTATCTAATCCTATTACCCAATCTAAAATTAGAATCAAACAAAAGGTGAAAACCATTAGAACTACAGCAGCAGCAGCTATAGTTAAATCAAAATTTGTACGCATCATACTAATCATAGCTACGGGAAGAGTGTATGTTTCTGGAGAGGTTAAGAAAAAACTTACAGCTACATCATCCATCGAGAAAGCAAATGCAAATACAGACCCTGCAACTATACCGGTACGTGCGAGAGGAAATGTAACATCCCAAAATGCTTGGTTCTCTGTTGCCCCAAGATTTATGGCAGCTTCAGTTAGGGATTTGCGTATACCAACTAAGCCAGCTAAAGTTGTACGAACAGTGTATGGAAAAGTAATTATTAGATGTCCTCCTAGCAAACGTGTAAAACCATCAAATATTCCAAGGGCAGCAAAAAACATCAGTATTGCAAAACCAATTACAACCGCCGGCACTACCAAAGGAGAAAGAAATAGTGCTTCAAGTAGTTGTTTTCCTCGACCTTGATAACGATCAAGTCCAATAGCAGCAGAAACACCAAAAGTTGTTGAAATTAAAGTTGCTATTACTGCAATAATTAAGCTAGTCTTTAAACCTTTAAGGTAATATGTATCTGAAAAAAAATTTTCATACCAACGTAATGAATATTCTGGAGGAGGAAATAAACCTAAATAACTTCTTCCATCAAAAGACATAATGATTGAAACAATAATTGGGAAAAGAAGAAAAATTAATGCAAGAAGGATATTAACAGTGGAAAAAATCATGCCACAATTATCTACAGTCCGTTTCATTTTGTACTCCAACGTGATGAAACAAAGCTTGTTATAATGAATATTGTTAGAAGTGAGACGACCAACATAATAATAGCGACAGCTGAGCCACTTGGATAATTAGCAATTTCACTGAAGCGAGCATAAATGAGATTTGAAATAAACAATACTTTTCCTTTTCCCAGAACCATAGGTACAACAAAGGCACTTAGGCATAAGGTAAAACTAATTAAAAAAGCAGATAATAATCCAGGCACACAAAGCGGAACTGTAATTGTTAAGTGGGATTTTAAACGAGAAGAACCTAATACTTGAGCAGCCTCAGTTAGTCTTGGATTAATATTTTGAATTGTACCAATAAGTGTAAGTGCAGAAATTGGAATTAAATAATGAAGAAGTCCTAGCATAACAACTATCTCAGTGTAAGTTCTTCCATTTGGGGAAATATCAAAAATACCTGTAATAAATTTTGCGTAACCTGTAGGTCCAAAAGTTAATTGCATTGCGTATACTCTTACAAGAGTATTTAGAAACATCATGCCTATAAGAAATCCAATGGCCAATTTTCGAAATAAAGGGGATTTTTGACGTGCAATTGTATAAGCTATGGGAAAGGCAATAATTAAACCAATTAATGAACAAATAATTCCAAATCTAAAAGTTTCATACAAGTAAAAAAAATACGCAGGGTCAATTAATTCAATATAGTTAAATAAAGTATACGGCGCATCTTTTGCAGCCCCAATTCTTCCTGGTTCAAATAATCTAAAACTTTCATCTAGTATGTTAGCAATTGGCGAAACAAGAAGGGCTAAGAATAAGACAATTCCAGGAGTCAAAAGTAACCAAGTTGAACGGTTTTTTATCATTTTTAAAAAAAGCGGGGAAAGTATCCCCGCATATAAAATTCAAATAAATTATAAGACTAATCTTAAAGCAATGGAACGATTTCTTTTTCGAATATTTTGTTCCAATTATCTAGCTCAGTTCCTAAATGATCCCAATCAGGAACATAAGCAAATTTATCGGCTTGATCACCAAATCTTAAATGATCTGCTGTATGCGATGCATCTACATGTGTAGGAACTTCTCCAACATCTTGGTAATATAGCTCACAATTTTCTTTTGAAAGAGTGTAATTAGCGAAATCAAATGCTAATTTTTTATTTGGTGAGCTACTTAAAACACACCATCCAGAAACAAACATAAATGTTTTCATAGATTCATGTGTTTTGGTCAAGTGACTAAGTTTTGCTCCTTTAACTCCACCTAAAGTTCCTTGATCAACAAATGTTATCGATGTTTCACCTGTTTCTAAAGACGTTATAACATCCGAAGTGTTGGCTGATACACGGCCAATATTACCTGAAGCAGCTAATTCTTTCAAAAAGTCCCAACCTGCCTGCATATTAAATTCATCTCCGCCACGTGCTACTGCCAAAGCAACAGTTTGAAGATTAGTATTTAGTGTTGGGTTTGGCCAAAGTATCTGCCCTTTTAATTTTGGACTTAAAAGATCATCAATATGTTTGATTTCAATCGGGCAATTAGCTGGAACATATGTAAAGAAAACACCACTTGTACCTCTTGGCATTGCTTTCATATTTCCTTCACTATCTTTTGGAATAAGAGCGTCTGGACAATATTTCAAATTAGGAACATCATCAAAAGTAACAGTTTCAGCCCATCCCTCTCTTATCATTGAATTAAATACTGGACTCCAGTTATCAACAATATCATAAGGTGGATTTGGCCAAGCAGCTTTAATCTTTGGTAAAATTGAAGCTGCACCACCGGAATGCAATGTCCAAGTGATATCTGCTTTACCCCATGTTGAAGCAATTTTTTTTGTATTGTCAATCCAAGGCGGTCCCCAATCAACAACTGATAAATTATCTGCAGCAAATGCACTCTTCATCATACTAAAAGGAGATGTGACTGCTGCAGCTGTTGTTATACCGCCAGCAATTTTTGAAAACTGGCGTCTTGTTAGCTTATTTTTCATAAAATAAATCCTCCATATTATTGTAAAAAATTAAAAACTTAATGTTATTAGTAAATATTTCAATAAATTTCTTTTTTTTTAGCATTTTTTAACAAATTTCTGCACATTTCAATGCTGTGCAAATAAGTTAAATATAAGTATTTTGTGATTAAAAAGGTACACAACGATATTTTCCTTTGATTTTTTCATCTTGAATAACCTCATAATCATCCAAAAGTTTAATTAATAATTTATTTACATTATTAATTTCCTGCTTGTTTTCTTTGCCTA
>Ga0163108_10001302_pt1 | contig 18318 bp, 11 predicted proteins | sample Fk1155metaG_FD_109644 | JGI IMG/M metagenome (GOLD analysis project Ga0163108, IMG submission 109644) | Marine microbial communities from the Central Pacific Ocean - Fk160115 155m metaG | ecosystem: Environmental > Aquatic > Marine > Oceanic > Photic zone | place: The Central Pacific Ocean...
CAGGCGATCGACGTTGCCGTTGATGTAGTTGTAGGCATCGAATGGCGAGTCTTTCGGGACCTTACCGGTGATCATTCTCTGGAGGTTGCCGGTGGCGACCATCAGCGACCAGGCCATTTGTTCCGGCGAGAGTGGCCGGGACGTGGCGACGCGGAAACGGTGCTCGGGCACGTCGGCGGGCTGGACTCCCTCGGGCAACCGGCTCGACCGCTGGTAGGTCCGGCTGCGGACAATCTCCCGCAGCAGGTGCCGCACGTTGAACTTGTGAGTGACGAATTCCTGTTGCAGTCGCTCGAACAGTTCAGGATGTGATGGTGGATTCACCGGGTGATCCAGGTGTGGCGGATGGATCAGCCCGCGACCCATCAGCAGGGCCCAGAGCCTGTTGGTGCTGGTGCGAACGAATGCCGTGTTGGCTGCCTGGGGCAGATCCCGGGCCAGCAGCAGTCGAGGTCGATACTTGGCGGCTTCGGCCTCCTGTCCCTTCTCGAACTTCGGGATGACCACCTCCCGGCCTCCGGGAAGTCTCGGACCGGTGGTCTGTTTGCCGGGCTCGAAGACCGATTCGAACTCGCTGGTCGCCTTGACCGGTTGTTCCTGGACGTAGGAGAACAGGCCGAAGTAGTCCTGTTGCGTGTAGACATCGACGGTCGGGTGGTTGTGGCACTGCGAGCACATGATGTCGCGGCCAAGGAAGATGCGGGCGATGTCCTGGGTGGTCTGGTGTGCGTTGCCCTTGCGGCCGGCGGCAAGGATGAACTTGGTGGCGGGTTGATTTGCCTTGTCGTCCTTTTCGACGAACAGTACCCGGCTCACCAGTTCATTCCAGGGGCGGTTCTCCCGGAATGCCGCCTGCAGGTAAGCCGACCACTCGGCGGGCTTTATGCTCTTCTCGGCACGCCGTTCCAATGCCATCACCTGGAACCACTCCTGCATCCGCCGGGGGTATTCCGGCGAGGCAAACAGGCGATCGACGAGGACCGTTCGCTTGCTGGAATTCGCGTCGGCCAGAAACGCGGTCGTCTCGGCAACGGTCGGGATCCGGCCGGCCAGGTCGAGGGTGATGCGACGGAGGAACTCGGTGTCGTCGGCCACGGCTGCCAGTGGTCCCCCGGCAGCCGTTTCGATCATCCGGTCAATGTCGGCGTGCAGCGGACCCGCGGCCGTGACCGGTTGTGGGACGGTCGCGGTCAGGAGTGCGACGGCAAGTGGAATCAGGAAGATGATCCGCATGGTCCGATCACAGAACAATCGACAGGCGAAGGTTGGTCGCCGGGTGCCAGTGCACCAGTATAGCTCATCGGACGCCCGGGGATTACTTTGAGATCTTCAGGTCCAGTCCCAGCAACGCGGCCGGGGTCTCGCGGCACATCCGCAGGATCTCCTTGCGAGAGAACCCGGCCTCGGAAAGGCCGAGGACGAAGCTCTTCAGGCCATCGGTCGGGATCGGGTTGAGGTACTGGCCGAGATCGGAGCTGAGGACGAAATGTTCGACGCCAACGGCCCGGATGGCCTTGGCGTAGTCGGCCGTGGAGATCTTCTTCCAGTGTCTCATGCTGGCCAGGTGCGAGCCCGGGCCGGTCAGGTTGGTCATCCACACGCACTCGATTTTCGCTCCCAGTCGTGCGGCGTGTTTCATCTGCGGAACGGTCATTCCGATCGGGTCGGCCATGCCGTGTGTGACCAGCAGTTTCTTGATGCCCGCCTTGCGGGCCGCTTCGAGCAGGACCAGGCATTCCGCAGCCGAGGAATGCCCGGTTTCGAGGACCAGGTCGTGCTTGGCACAGACGGCAAAGACCTCTTTCAATGCCTCCACCGGCTTTCCGTCGCGGACGACCGCGACCGACGGTCGGTCTTCCTTGAATCGTCGCACGTGGTTTTGCGCATCGAAGGTCGGCAGCCAGACAACCCGGCCGCGATCACCGGTGAAGGTGACCATCCGGCGAATGGCCTCGGCATTGAGACCGCCGACGGCGCGGTTGAGCACGATACCCCCAAAGCACCGTTGCCCGGTAATCCGCTCGGCCAGCATCGCGCGGTCGGCGGTCATCGTGAAGTGGTTTTTCAGCACCAGCGCCGCCATTCCCCGCCCCCGTGCAATCCGGGCGATTTCGAAGTCGGTCGTCGATCGTGTGAAGCTGTCCGGACCCGAGTGCACATGAAAGTCGATCAACCCGACCAGGGGGTTGCCCTTCAGGGTTGTCGGCGCCTGGGCAAGCAGTGTTGCGTTTTCGATGACGCCGCACGCGGCGACCAGCATGCAGACCCACTTGATTTCAAGCATCGTATTTTTCTCCGCAGGGACCGCAAGACAGGCATTGGCCTGGGGCGTGGAAGTCGCCAGGATCCCGGGCACCCCGGCCATCAGGACCGGTCTCATCAAACGCGGATCGCCGTGGCAATGCAACGCTGCGCGTGAAGATCCGGTCGCGGCCGTCGGCACCGGTCCCCGGCGGCTAGCCGACCGGTTCTCCCCCACAAACCGTCAGCACCGCTTCCCAGCATCCCCCCGGGCGGGTCTGCTCGTGGACATCGACCAGCGGTGCCGAGTCGTCGTGGAAGGCGAGCAGGGTCAAGTCGGCCGGGGACCCGGGGCGGAGGCCACCGACCGTGTCTGCCAGTCCCAGTACCGAGGCGGGTCGAGAGGTGACCGCCTGGAAGATGTCGTTTTCGGGCATACCTGCGGCAAGCAGTTTCGACATGGTGCGAGGCAGGTCGTGTTGCGGGACGCTGCCGACATGGCGGGCGTATCCGTCGGTGGAAATCGTGTCCGGTGGAAAGCCGTCGCCGAGAGCTGCTTCGAGTTCGTTGAAATCCAGCGACGTCATGCCGTGGCCGACATCAAACAGCACACCCCGCTCGCGGGCGGCGATCACCTCGGGACGGACGTGGCCCGCGGCGACGATGCCCAGTGGCTCGCGACGGTAGGTGTAGGTGACGACGTCGCCGGGTCTGAGCAGCTCAAGTTGATCGGCGAAAGACCAGTCGTCGGGTTGTCGCAGGCCGTACAGCAGGGGGCGGTCGGTGGCACGCGCGGCCGCGAGTGCCCGGTCCAGGGCCAGTCGCGGGTCGCTGCGGCCGGTCGAGGCGCGGCTGCAGTTGATGGCAATTCCCCAGATCAGGGGTCCACCGTCCTGGATTGCCGCGACGCAGGCATCGACGTCGAGCCAGTCGAGATCATCCAGGCAGGGGCGGTCGGGAGCCTCGCCGTGCCGTGAGATGCTGATGGCCAGCCGGACCCGGGTCCGGGAACCGTGTATCGTCTCGTCACGGTATTCCGCCCAGTTGTCCGCTCCGGCGTCACCCTGCGAGAGAACCGTCGTGACTCCCCGCGGCAGAAACTCGCTGTCAGGATCGACTCCATACTTCGAGCCGCTCTTGGCCGGGTGGGCATGAAGATCGACAAGCCCGGGCAAGAGCGTGGTGTCGGGAAAATCGAGTGTCCGGGTGGCGGTGGTGTCGTCGGGGGGATCGATCGCGGCGATCAAGCCGTCCTGGATGGCGATTGTCCCGGGAGCATCACGGCCCGATCGCGGGCAGACGATTCGACCGGAGCGTATCAACAGGTCAAAAGCGGACATCGTGTTCACCGTGGGCCATTAGAGGCGGAACTTGAAGGTATGACGGTACCAGCGATAAAGCCACTGGTAGGCGGTGCGGGTATCGACCAGGAAACGTGAACGACCTCGCAGTCCGGTTCTCAGCAGCGGAGCGTCCTCTCTGAGCATCACGGTGGCCTGGTAAGAGGGGCTGACCAGGCGTTCACGGCCCTGGGAATCGGTGACGGTGGGAACCTCACCACCGAGCTTGTTCGAAAGCAGTTCGGGAACGAACTCGAGATTGCGCCGCGAGATCTTCTCGACAAAACCCTCGTAGATCCGGTGCGGCAGGTGATCGAATTTCAACTCGACCCGTGTCGGGCTGATCGTCGGGGCCACGCTCACGGTGCGGATGTCCCCCTCGGCGCTGGTTGGGGCGAGTTGAAGTGAGAGTGCCCGGGGGGGACCGTCGCCGGGTGTGCCGGGGAGCAGGTCGACCAGGCGGGTGACCTGCGTTTGGTCCAGGGCGATGATCCGGTCGCCGGGTTGGAGACCGGCCTTGTCGGCCGCCGACCCCGGCAGCACCGTCGAGACGGTCAGGCCGTCGGGACCGGAGGTACCCGAGAAACCCAGGGATTCCTCGGCCGAGATCAGGTCGTTGCGGTCGGTCTGATCGATCAGCACGACGGCCTGGAAGTCGTTATCCGGAGCGATCGAGAGCAGGTGCGTGCGCTCGGGGAGGAAGCAGTGAAGGTTGCGTTCTTCCAGGGGCGTACCGTGCCAGGAGGACAACTGGTTTTGCCGGGCCTCCAGTCCGAGGGCAGCGACCCGTGGCGGGGCGATGATGGTGCCGGCACAGGGAGCGGTGATCGTGAGCCGGTCGACCTGTTTCTGGAATTCAGTCTGCTGGCTGCGGATCGACTGCCGACGGGCCCGGGCGAGTTCCTCGCGGGCCCGGTCGTCCAGCGCGGTGGCGACCGAGATCCGGATGATCTGGGATTGCTCTTCCTGTTCGAGCCGGGTCTCTTCGAGTTCGAGGTCCGGGTTGCTCAGGACGGCCAGCGTCGTGCCGGCCTGTACCTGCTGTCCCGGTTGGGCCGGGCGGGTGTCCAGTCGGCCGGTCGTGGCGGTATAGACATGTCGGACGTCGTGCGGTTCGATCAGGAACATCGCCTCGACGTGCAGTGGTAATGGAATCGCCAACCCGACGACGATCAGCGTGGCCAGGGTACCCAGCGAGAAGACGATCTTGGGACGGCTCAATGGTTCGATCCTCGGTGCGGTGACCTGTTTGTAGATATTGAGGACGAGATTGAAGACGATCATGGTCATCGAAACGACGGCGAGCATGATCCCGATGCTCTGCAAGCCATAGGGTTTCAGGACGGTGTAGAGGAAGATGGTGATTGCCGCGAGGATGAACCAGCGGTACAGGCCCGCGGCGATCGCGAAGATCACGAACCCGGCCCGGCCGCTTTCGGGCATGAACGGGTCGGGCTTGATCTCGATTCCCAGGCAGTACCAGCCAAACCAGTCCCGCAGCAGGCGGTCGGCCTTGGGCCGGAGGTTGGGAATCTCCAGCAGGTCGGACATCATGTAGTAGCCGTCGAACCGCATCAGCGGGTTGGCGTTCCAGACGACCGTGCTGATTGTCGTCACGAAGAAGATGTTCAGGCAGAGATGGTGGATCATGCCCGGCTTGGTGTTCCACCAGACAAAGACGGCCAACGCCGAGATCAGCACCTCGATGTACATCCCCGCGGCCCCGATCATGATCCGTTTCCACTTGTTGCGCAGCATCCAGCTGTCGGAAACGTCGCAATAGAGGCAGGGGCTGAAGACCAGCAGCATGATGCCCATCCCGTGGCATTCCCCCCCGAAGTGCTTGCAGGTCAGCCCGTGGCCGAACTCGTGGATCACCTTGCAGGTTCCCAGCGTGATCCAGAGGTACATCAGGTTTGACCAGCTGAAGAACTGCTGGAACTCGGGCAACTGCGAGGCAAAGGCCTCGAACTGGACGGCCAGCAGGATCCAGCTGGCGATGACGAACAGGACCGAGAAGGTGACGGTGACCGGGTGGTACAACCAGCGGACCAGCGGGTACATCCATTGCAGGGTTTGTTCGGGATCCCAACCAGGCAGCCGGATGTAGAGCAGGCTGCGCATGGTGGTGAGGATTTTCTGCTTCTTTTGTTCGAGATTCAGTTTTGCCAGCGACGCGCCCTGCCCGTAACGGTTGGAGAAGACGAGTCCCTTCTGGTGCAGGTCGGTGATCAGGTGCTGGATATCGGTCAACTGCAACCGAACCGTCGGCAGGCGCTCATGCAGCGCATCCCGCAGTTCCTCGAGATTGCGCTTGCCGTCGAGCAACATCAAGACATGGTATTGCTCGGGCTGCAGGCGAAAGTACTTCAGCCCGACCGGGTCCTTGATGACCCAGTAGCTCACACCCTGGTACTCGATCTGCTTGAACACCAGGTCATCGCGGATCTGTAGCGGGATGGGCCGCCGGGTTGCGGTGGTCAGCGTGGGGCCGGCGCTCATGGTCGGGTTGCGGGATCGATCGACATCACGGCCGTCAGGCCGTGTCGCAGCAATCCGCCCTGGTTGGCCACTTCGGCCCAGACCCGGACATCGCGTTCGCCGACCGGGTTGACTCCCGGATCGATAAAGACCAGACGTCCTCTGAACGTTGCCGCCTTGAACGCTGCGGGCAACTCGTCGGGTTGTTCCTCCGAATCGATCAGTTTGACGGTGACGACCTGTCCGGGTTTGAGGCGGAGGACGTCCCGGAGCGGTACACGGCCCTCGATTTTCATCGTCGCAGTGCTGACCAGTTCGATGACCGGGTCGCCCTGCCGGACGGCTTCGCCGGCGTATTTGAATCGTCGCGTGATGGTGCCGGCGAAGGGAGCCGCGAGAAAATAGGTGTTCAGGTCGGCCTTGGCCAGTTCGCGGTCGAGCACGGCGATCAACTGGTCGTGATCGGCCTGCTCGATCTGCAGGCGGCTGCGTTCCTCGGCCAGGAGCAGCCGTCGCACTTCGATCAGCGGCACGACGTTCATGCCGGTGTTCTTGTTGGCCAGTTCGGCCTGTTCGCGTTCATTCTTGGCCACGTCGTAGCTCTTGCTGGCGTATCGCTTGTGGACGTCGTTGCCGGCCTTTTTCTCGGCACTGGCCAACGCGGCGCGGGCGACATCGTCGCTGAGCTGCGCCACGAGTTGACCGGCCTTGACCAGATCGCCCTCGCGGAAATTCAGCTGTTTGATCGTGCCGACGCGGTCGAAGCCCAGGGCGACCTGCTTGAGCAGCTTGACCCGGCAGGCGGTGGCGAGGATCGAACCGCCGGTGGTTGTCGTCCGGCGGGCGGCGGGGCGGGACTTCTGGACGGAAAGTGACCGGCGATTCTGTGCAGCCGCCGTGTAGAACCAGCTGCCACCGCACACGGTGACCGCCACTCCACAGCCGAGCAACAGCACGGTCCGGGCGTGGATTCGAATTCGATTCATTGTGATGTCTCCCTCTCGTTGGGCAGTCACCACCTCGTCGGGCGACTCGCCGCCTGACAGTGTAGCGGGCATCCCCCGGATGACGGAACACGAGTTCGTCGGCCGGCCAGGCTAATGGCCCAGCTGTTGCAACACCCGCTTGCTGTCGATGCGGATCCGGGCGGCCCGGTCGTCGCTGACCAGGGGAGTGATCAGCCGGGCGATGTCGGCTCGTTGCTGGGCCGAGAGGTTCTCGGCCATGTTGCCGATGGCTTTCAGTGAGAGTCGGACGAGCAGCCAGCGTTCTTCGAAAGCACGCGATTCGTCGCTTGTCTGCGGACGGTCCAGGTCCAGCAGCGACTTGTCATCGGCCGCCGATTGCAGGAAATTGCGGAAGACGGGCAGTCCCTTCTGTGAACCCTGGTGGACGAGTGCGGCGGCGGCGTTGTAGCGGGTGATCGCGTCAGCGTCGTCGAGCAGGGATTCCAGCCGTGCCCGGGCGGCAGCGGAACGAAAGATGCCCAACGCGGCGGTTGCATCGCGTCGCAGCGAGGCGTCGTTTTCCGAGACGATGCTGATCAGTCGATCGACCGTTGCGGGATCATCAATTGCTGCATCACGGTCGACTGCCCGCTTGCCGGCCGCCGCGATCGCTTCCAGGCCGGTCTTCCGTACCACCGGATCACGGCCGGCAGTGATGGCCAGCCCCAGCACCGGGAACGTCGTTTCGGGGGTGTCGAGCAGCCCCAGCAGACCCAGCATCAGCACCAGCTGCTGGCGGTGGTCGGCCTGCTGGTCGGCGGCGGATTCGTTGTCGAGTCGTTGCCGCGCGAGCCTGGCAATTGCGTCGGCCAGGGGCGGGTGCTGGCGCAGGGGAGTGTTCCGGGCGGTTTGGTGGTCGGAGTTGAGCAACTGGGCCAGGTCGTGGGCGGCACGGCCCCGGCGGTGCGAGTTGTCACGTCCGAGATTCGTGACCAGTGTCTGCCAGTCACGGGTTCCCGAACCGACCCAGCCGAAAAACAGGACCAGCCCGACAATGCCCCCGACAATCAGGGCGGGGATCAGGAACAACTGGGCGATGAAGCGAGGCGAGGGCGGTTCGACCGGCGGGAGTTCCTCGTCACCGATCCGGTTCTCGTCAGCGACCGGTTCGGCCGACTGGTCGGACGGGGGGGGTCGCTGGATGTCGCCTGGTTCATTTGTCATCACGGTCACCGTCGGCCATTCTGAACAGTCGCCGGTCGGGCGTCGAGTGTGCCGCGGTGTCGGCAGGGCCGGTTGATGTCGAGGGGCTTTCGCTTTCCTGTTGATTTCGTACAATCGCCTACGAATCCGGTATTCACATTCCCGCTCCGCGGTGGGATCTGCACCCCTAGCTCAATTGGATAGAGCATCGGTCTACGGAACCGAAGGTTAGAGGTTCGAATCCTCTGGGGTGTACTCGACGCTCATCAGATCGGCCTTTTGACTGTACGCATCCGGAGTGGGTACACGTCGGGAGGCCTTTGTTGTTTTGTCATTTCCGACCCGTCGCTGGACTGATCCCGGCACTCTCGTATCCTGCTGGGCAGCGATTGCGCGTCAGGACGAGTGTCCGGTCAAGCGTCGGATGAGCGGGGTCGCTGCATCGGCGTTTGCCTGTTCTGCCGAGAACTTCCACGAGGACCGAACATGATCCGGGCACTGATTTGTCTGTTCACGGTCAGTTTCTCGACTGCCGCCGTGTCCGCCGACTTCGCCAGCGACTTCAGGGACACGTCGGATCGTGTCTGGGTGGGGCCCCGGTATTGGGCAAATCCCATGGAAGACTGGTCCATCAATGACGGTCGACTGGAATGTCGCGGGGGTGGAAATCGCAACCTCGCGCTGCTGACCCATACCCTGACCGGCCGGAGTGCATTTCAGATGACGGTGCGGCTGGGTCGATTGACAATGGCGAATGCCGTCGGATCAGTCGGATTCCGTATCGGTGTTCGCGATGAAATCAACGACTACCGTGCCGCCGCCCTGCGTGGCGTTGGCCTCGACGTGGGAATCTCTGCGACGACGGGTACGCTGTTCATCGGCAAGGTCACCGGCGGGAAGTTGTCCGCTATCGGGTCGCTGGATGACCTGACGCTTACCCTGGTGGGCAAACCCGTGCGGAACAGGATTGTCCTTTCACTGGCCGCTGTCGATCCCAGGGGAAAGGCGCTGGCCAGCGTCGAGTCAGCCGTCAGCGCCGAGCAGGTCCGTGGGTTGGTCGCGCTGGTCAACAACCACGGTCCCAAGGACAGGCCCGCGTTCTGGTTCTCGAACTGGCAATTGACCGGAACCGGCGTCAAGTCGCACGACGAACGTGCCTGGGGACCCATCCTCTGGACGATGCACACGCTGCATCACACGCACACAAGCGACGGTGTGGTGCTGAAGCTGACCGCACAGTTGGCGCCGATGGGTGAACAGGGACCGAAAACCGCGAAACTGAGGGTCAGCAACCGGGACTCGGCGATCGAAGCCCGGATCGATCCACTTGCCTGCAACGGGACCTTTCGCATCGCAGGGTGGGATCCGACCAGCAGCGCGAATTACACCGTTGACTGCGGCGGCGCCGTCTACACGGGGACCATCCGTGCCGAACCTTCGGGCCGGCCGCTCGTCGTTGCCGGGTTCACCGGCAACCAGGACTACGTGTTCCCCAACAACGCGGTGGCTCGTAACGTCGGTGCCCAGGATCCGGACGTGTTGTTTTTTTCCGGCGACCAGATCTACGAGGGCGTTGGGGGATACGGCATAGTGCGAGCGCCAACCGATCGGGCCGACAAAGCGACAATCCGGCGGGCCACGCTGAATTATCTGCGGAAGTGGTACCTCTTGGGATGGGCGTTCGGTGACCTGATGCGCGATCGTCCGACACTCTGCCTGCCCGACGATCACGACGTGTATCAGGGCAACATCTGGGGCGCGGGGGGCATCAACGCGCATGGCATCCGCAATCACGCCAAGGGCGGGTTTGCCGAGCATCCCACGTTCGTCAACACGGTCTTCCGCACCCAGTGTGCTCACCACCCCGATCTGCCCGACCCAACTCCCAAGAAACAGGGCATCGCCGTGTTCTACGGACCAATGGTCTACGGGCGAGTGAGCTTTGCGATTCTCGAGGACCGTTACTTCAAGAGTGGTCCCCAGACGAGGGTCAATTCCTGGAAGGGGCGACCCGACCACGTGACCGACACGAAATTTGACATGGCCCGGCTCGACAAGCCGGGCCTGGAGTTGCTGGGTCGGCGGCAGGAGAAGTTCCTTGAACGCTGGGCCGGCGACTGGCGCGGGGCGGACTTCAAGTGCGTGCTCAGCCAGACGATCTTCTGCAACCTGGCAAACTACCATGGCGGCGGCCGACAGTTCGTGTTTGCCGATCTTGACTCGAACGGTTGGCCACAGACACCGCGCAAGAACGCGTTGCGGATCCTGCGGAAAGGCTATGCCTTTCACTACGCCGGTGATCAGCACCTGCCGTCGATCACGCAAAACGGAATCGACAGCTGGGGGGACGCGGGTTTCGCGTTCTGCGTGCCGTCAATCGCGGCGGGGTACCCCCGCTCGTGGCTCCCGGACAAGGAGGGGCGCGTCGTGCAGAACCGTCCCCCGCCGGGACTGGTCAACACCGGCGAATACAAGGACGGCTTCGGGAACTTCGTCACGGTTTACGGTGTCGGTAACCCGGCAGACAAGAACAGGCGAGGACGCGAGAACAGGGCCCACGACAAGTCGTCCGGTCATGGCATCGTGCGATTCGATCCGGCGAAGCAGACGATCACGATGGAGTGCTACCGCGTGCAGTTCAACCCGAAGGCGGTGACACCCGGGGACCAGTTCCCGGGTTGGCCAAAGACGATCAGGTTGACCGACAACCGCGGTCAACAGGTCACCGGTTACCTGCCCGAGGTCGTCGCGCCGAAAAAGGTAAGACGGCCGGTGCTGCGTGTTTCGCGTGCCGGTTCGGGCGAACTGGTCTACGCGTTGCGATTGTCCCGGCTCCGTGTCAGGCCCTGGGTGTTTTCGAAGGGCAAGTACAAGGTGGAATTCGGCGATCCCGACACGAACCGCTGGACGGTCGTGCGAGAGGTTTCTCCGCGGAAGGCGGGGCACTAGTCCCTGTCGGAGCGCAGCACCGAGACGAAGGCTTTCTGGGGAATGTTGACCTGGCCGAACTGTTTCATTTTTGCCTTGCCCTTTTTCTGCTTGTCGAGAAGCTTGTTCTTGCGGGTGACGTCGCCGCCGTAGAGCTTTGCGGTCACGTCCTTTCGGTAAGGCTGGATTGTTGATCGTGAGATGATCGTGCCACCGATGACGCCCTGGATCGGGATCTTGAACTGGTGGCGAGGAATCGCCTCGGCGAGTTGTTCACAGTAGTGGATCGCCCGACTTCGCGCCTTGTCACGATGAACCAGGTAGGACAGCGTGTCGACGGGTTCCTTGTTGACCAGGATGTCGACCTTCACGACGTCGGTTTCACGATATTCCAGCGGAACATAGTCAAACGATCCGTACCCCCGCGTGATCGTCTTGAGCTTGCCGTAGAAGTCGAAGAGTACCTCCCCGAGCGGCATCTCGCTGATCAGTTCGATCCGTCCCGTGGTCAGATAAGTCATCGTCTGACTCTCCGAGCGGTGTTCCCTGCAGAGTTCCATGACCGGTCCGACGTATTCGTCGGGCGTGAGAATCGATGCCTTGATGTAGGGTTCCGAGACCGATTCGATTGTGGCCGGGTCGGGCCAGTGGCTGGGATTGTCCACGTCGAGCGTCTTGTCATCCTTCAAGGCCACCTTGTACTTCACCGAGGGGGCCGAGATGACCAGTCCGATGTCAAATTCTCGCCGCAACCGTTCCTGGACGACGTCCAGGTGAAGCAGGCCGAGGAAACCGCAGCGAAACCCGAAACCCAGTGCCGCGGAACTGTCTTTTTCGTAGGTGAGCGCCGCGTCGTTGATCGCCAGCTTGTCCAGGGCTTTCGTGAGATCCTGGTACTCGTCGGAGGTCATCGGATAGATGGATGAAAAGACGACCTGCCGGGCTTCCTGGTAACCGGGAATCGGCGTCGCCGCCGGGCGTTCCGGATGGGTGATCGTATCGCCGATCTCGATGTCCCGGACACTCTTGACACCCGCCACGATGTACCCGACCTCCCCGGCACTGAGCTGCGGTTGGGGGGCATGCTTGAGCTGGTTGTAGCCCAGTTCCTCGACGGTGTAATCCCGTCCCGCGTGCATGAAGTGGATCGCGTCGCGCGGGCTCAGTGTGCCTTCCATGACACGGCACTGGAGAATCACACCTCGATAAGGATCGAAATGGGCGTCGAAGACCAGGGCGGCAAGCGGCGCCTCGGGGTCGCCCTTGGGAGCGGGCAACTTCTCGACGATGCCGTCAAGTACGTCTTCAATGCCAACGCCGTTCTTTGCCGAGACGGGAAGTGCCTCGAAAGGATCAAGCCCCAGGTCGGCCTCGATTTCCTCGCGGACACGGTCGACGTCGGCGGCCGGGAGATCGATCTTGTTGATCACCGGCAGAAGTTCCAGGTCGTTCTCCAGGGCCAGGTAGAGGTTGGCGACGGTTTGCGCTTCGACCCCCTGGGAGGCATCGATGACAATCAGTGCACCGTCACAGGCCATCAGGGAACGTCGCACTTCGTGTGAAAAATCAACGTGTCCCGGTGTGTCGATGAGGTTGAGCAGGTAGTCCTGGCCATCCGGGGCACGGTAGTCGAGCGTGATCGAGTTGCTCTTGATCGTGATGCCCCGTTCACGCTCGATATCCATCGCGTCGAGTACCTGGTCCCGGAACTCACGCTGCGTGACCCCGTCGCAGACCTGGATCAGCCGATCGGCCAGTGTCGACTTCCCATGATCGACATGGGCGATGATGCAGAAATTCCGAATATGCTGCATGCTGGCGGCCCTGAAGAAATCTGCGGGTGTGTGTACCGATCACTCGGGGTGGACGGGTGTCTTGGAAGGTTGCCGGACGGCGGTTTTTCCTCGCTGCAGTTCCCACTTCTGGGTGTCTTCCCAGTCGGCCCGCGAGGCGACGACGTCTGCGGGTGTCGCGGCGCGGCCTCCGGAGAGCCGTGCCTGGTAGTCATCCGGTCGCGACAGGGCCTCGCTCATCGATCGTCTCAACAGGGCTTTTTTCAGGATCTGCCAGGCACCGCTGCGGTAATGCCAGGCGAACTTCAGCAGGCTCCAGAATCGCAGGTTCTTGAGGTAGACGGCCAGGTAGGCCCTGATCTGGATCCACTCGAGCTGATTGCGTGTCATGCCGGCGAACTCCATTGCGCCGCCGAGTTGTTTGTTGTACTCGTCCCAGTCGGTCGTCACCAGTCGGTAGCCGGCCTCGCCGCGAGCGGCGAGGCGACCGACTTCGGTTCCAGGGTAGGGGCACATCAATCCGATCACCGGCAGGTCGGGGTTCATTCTGACGGCCAGGTCGACGGTCTTGCGGATCGATTCGAGGGTCTCGTCGGGCTGACCGATGATGAAGAACGTGCCGAAGGGCAGGTTGGCGCGCCGCGCCGCGTCGGCTGACTCGAGAATCATTCCCAGATTGGTTCCCTTGCCGAGCGTCCTCAGTTTTTCCTCGTCTCCGGTCTCGATCCCCAGTTCGACGCGGTAGCAGCCGGCCTGTTTCATCAGTCGCAGCAGGCTCTCGTCGACGAACCGTACGTGTGTCTGGCAGTCCCAGCGGATGCGTTTTCCCAGGCCCGAGGCGATCAACGCTTCCATCAATTCCCGCGACCGTTGCATGTCGACGGTGAACAACTCGTCGCCGAACTGCAATTCGCCGCACCCATGGTGTTCGACCAACCAGCGGATCTCCTCGACGACGTTCTCCACCGATCGGGCGCGAGCAATTCGCCCATTGTGGTTCATGCAGAAGACGCAGTTGAACGGGCAGCCGCGAATTGTCTGCAGCCAGAAAGACTTCATCGGGGGAAACAGTTCCCAGGCCGGCAGGGGCAACAGGTCCTGGTCGAGCATTCGCGGGCGGGCAGCTGTCTGGATCAGCGGGCCGCGGCTGGAATCGTCGGTCCGGTAAACGAGTCCGGTCACCCGGTTGCGGTCGTCACCACTGCGGATCGCTGCGCACAGTTCCTCGAGCGTCTGTTCTCCCTCGCCGACGATGGCGACATCGAAGCTCGAGAATTCCTCGAGCGTCTGCTGCGGCAGGGCGGTCACGTGGACGCCGCCGATGACCGTTACCGCCTGGGGCAGGACCTCCTTGATCAGCGAGGCCGTGTAGGCGGCCGGCTTGATCTCGTTGGTGAATGCGGTCAGGCCGACCACGTCGGCAGCCAACGCGGCGACGCGCGACTGGACCTGTTCGAAATCGAGACGTTCGAGTTTGGCGTCAACCACGAAGACCTCGACGGCCGGGTCTCGTTTCAGCCAGCCGGCAAGGTAGGCCAGTCCAATCCGTCCCCAGTCGGGCCGGTCATACCATGGCTCGACGATGGCCAGTGGTGGAGGGTTGACCAGGACCACTCGTTGCGATGTCATCAGGTGGACCCGGGACGGATTTCCAGGAGACAGCCTCCGTGCCACAGGCCGTCCATCCTAGAAGCGCTTGCCGGAAGCGGTCAATCAGAGGATTGACCAGGGAAACAACGTTGCGGTTTCCGCCGGTTATAATGTACCGGTTGTCGAAACCATGCCCGGGAGCGGACCGGCAGGTCCCGGCAGCTCGACGGCGAGGTTCACGATCCGGAGACGGCGGCATGAACAAGGCGTTTGTGAAGGAAGCGGAATTCGACGGGCGGGCGTTTTGTCCCCAGTGCGGTCAGCTGGGAATTGCCGTGCTGGGGCCGACACTCGATGCCCACGTCCAATCCGAGATCCGGCCGGCGATGGGCGACTCGGGCTGGTTCTGTAACTTCGAGCGGTGTGAGGTGGCGTACTTCAACCTGTTCGAGGAGAGCGTCACCGGCGATCAGCTGGTCGGGCCGGTCTTTCCGATGGATCCGCGGGCGGCCGTCTGTGCCTGCTTCGGGCTGACGATGCAGGACATCGAGGCTGATGTCGCCGAGGGGCACCCTGGTCGGATTCGCGAGTTGTTCGAGCGGTCTCAAAGCGACGAGGCTCGTTGCCAGACAGCTGCCGCCGATGGCCGCTGCTGTCTGCAGGAGGTTCAGCGGATTTACTTTCGGCTGCTCGAGGCCGGCGGTAGTGGCTGAGCCGTTGTCCGATCAGTCGATGGCTCGAGCGGGGACGGGAAAAGAAAACGGCCCGGATGCCAGGGAGAAGGCATCAGGGGCCGCTTTCCGGACGGTGACGACAGGGCACGCCGGCGGGACTAGAATTCGCCGATCGACTCGTCTCCGAACCGTGTTCCCAGTGCGCGGTAAGTGTCGAGGTTGATGGACTTGCTGATCGTGCGGACGTGGCCGTCCATGAAGAGTGTGTTGACCGTTTCGGAGTGAAAACTGCGGGCGGTGACCGCAGCCCGGACGAAGGTCCCACATCCCTTGTCCTCGCGACAGGACGTGTAATCGACATCGTAGGTCTTGGTGCCGTCGTTGTGGGGGACTTTGGTGTTGGGGCCAAAAACGGTTGTGAATCCGGTCTGATGGACGCGGCCATCCACCCACTCGGTGTGTCCGGAATTTGTCTTGAAGGATCCTCCAAGACCGGAGATGAGAGCGGGATCGGTCGGTGGGATCGGGCCACCGGCCCCCCCGTCACGAAGGTACGGGGTGAAAGTCTTGACCTCGGAGAACGCCATGGTCTGGCTTGTGCCGTCAACGAAGTCGCGGGGTTTGAGCCGGCTGTTGGGATAGAAGGCTCCGTCGCCACCGAGGTTGCGGGACGGATCGTAGACCTGCCAACTTCCCCCGTTGAAGACATAGTTGAGCGGGTAGTACTTTGCCTCGCCGTTGGATCCCACGCGGGCCATGTCGTTGGTTTCGCTGGGACAAAGGTAGGTGTGGACACGTTGAGTCTTGACTCGTGTCTGGGGACCGTAGGACTGGGAGAAGTCGACCAGGTCCTGCAGCGCTGCCTGCTCGAGGAACGGAAGAATCCGTGCCTGGACACTCCACTCGCCGCCGCCGGTGTTTCCCGTATTGCGATCGGCACAGATGCTCATCGGATAGAACTTGAATGACTCCTGGTAGTTGGCCAGGGCCAGCCCGATCTGCTTGAGGTTGTTCTTGCACTGGGACCGTCGTGCCGCCTCGCGGGCCTGCTGTACCGCCGGTAAAAGCAGGGCCACCAGAACTGCGATGATGGCGATCACCACAAGCAGTTCGATCAACGTGAAGCCTCGCTGATGTTTGACTGGGATGGACATGTTTGCTGGCCCGCGGAGAGATGATATTGAGACTCAATCTCAATACATACTAGGTGTGACACTGGAGGGCGCCTAGGGAAAGGGCCCGGTTTTCTCGTGAAATGCGAGAAAATTCCCAGGCGGGTCGGGAACGCATCACGGTCCGCTGCGGCAGACCGTCGTGCCGGGTGTGGCCTACTGATAGCGGAGGCGGTTGACGATTGCCGTCAGGAGGACGCGTTCCAGGGCGGGATCGCGGCCGAGGTTGATCCAGCCGGGTGGCGTTGAGCCTTCGAGGATGACGTCGAGGTCGCGTGGGCGGGGTCGATTTTCCGGGAACGTGGCGGCTCCAGGGGAGTGTCGAGTGGGTCCGCGTGGATCCTCGCGTTGCTTGGTGACCTCGACGGCGACCTCGAAACGGCCCGCGGCGGGCGTGAGGCGGACCAGGACTTGTCGGCGAATCGGTTGCAGAGAACTTTCGAGCCGATCATTGAAAGTGACTGAATCGTGGTGCCAGGGTTCCAGCAGTCCGGCACCGGTCAGGTAGCCGGTCTGGATGGTTCCGGCGAGCCGATTTTCCTTTTCGATTGAAAAGTGGAACGCGTGGAGAACATCGACGGTTCGTTCCCAGGTCGCCTCGGTGATCGTTCCTGGAACCAGCAGCGGTGGCGTGGCGACGGCTGCCGCCGGGGGGCCGGGCAGGACCGTGCAGCCGGTTGCAGCCGCCAGCAGGACGGTCGCCAGTCGAACCGATGAACGGGGCATGATCTCAGGTCACGGGGAGGGTGGGGATGTCGTCCCGGCCGGTCCGGATGCGCGGTAGTGTCTGGAAACCGGGTGGGTGGGGCAAGGGCAGATTGGTGCAGTCCCGGCGGCTTTCGTCGGGTCGACCGGGGCAGTACAGTAACCGGGTTCGTTGCCCGCAGCCTGTTTTTCTTCACCCCAGACAGTGGATCGCCAGCCATGGAGTATTTCCCCGAGATCGAGTCGATTGCCTTCGAGGGTCCCGGGAGTCGCAACCCGTTGTCGTTTCGCCACTACAACGCCAGCGAGGTGGTCGAGGGTCGGACGATGCAGGAGCATCTCCGTTTCAGCGTCTGCTACTGGCACACCTTCCGCGCCAACGGTTCCGATCCGTTCGGGGCCGCGACGATGCAGCGTCCCTGGGATGACGGCAGCGAGTCGGTCGAGAACGCGGTGAAGCGGGTCGAGGTGGCCTTCGAGTTCATGCAGAAACTCGGTGCCCCCTTCTACTGTTTCCACGACCGCGATGTGGCGCCCGAGGGAGCCAGCCTGGCCGAGACCAACGCGAATCTCGACCGGGTGGCCGATGCGTTGGAGGCGGCCCAGCAACGCACCGGCATCAAGCTGTTGTGGGGCACGGCCAACCTGTTCAGCCACCCGCGGTTCCTGCACGGGGCGGCCACCACCTGCAACGCCGACGTGTTTGCCTACGCCGCGGCGCAGGTCAAGAAGGCGATCGAGGTGACTCACCGCCTCGGCGGTGAGAACTACGTTTTCTGGGGTGGCCGCGAGGGCTACATGAATCTCTACAACACCGACATGAAACGCGAACTGGACCACCTGGGCCGTTTCATGCACATGGCCGCCGAGCATGCCGACAGGATTGGTTTCGACGGGATGTTTCTCTTCGAGCCCAAGCCCAAGGAACCCACCAAGCACCAGTACGACTTCGACGCGGCGGCCTGCCTGAATTTCATCCGTTCCTACGGACTCGAGGACCGGGTCAAGCTCAACATCGAAACCAACCATGCGACGCTGGCCGGCCACACGATGATGCATGAACTGACCTACGCATCGATCCAGGGCTTCCTGGGCAGTATCGATGCCAACACGGGCGACTTGTTGTTGGGGTGGGATACCGACCAGTTCCCGACCAACGTCTACCTGGCGACCCGCTGCATGCTGGTCATCCTGGCGCAGGGCGGGCTGGCGCCGGGTGGAGTCAACTTCGATGCGAAGGTTCG
>Ga0163108_10001303_pt1 | contig 18310 bp, 15 predicted proteins | sample Fk1155metaG_FD_109644 | JGI IMG/M metagenome (GOLD analysis project Ga0163108, IMG submission 109644) | Marine microbial communities from the Central Pacific Ocean - Fk160115 155m metaG | ecosystem: Environmental > Aquatic > Marine > Oceanic > Photic zone | place: The Central Pacific Ocean...
ATGCAGCTGTTGTTGAATCTGAGCGCGACGACTTTGCAGAAGCAGCGCTCATCAATGCACGCGCCTTCCGATTTTCGTCTCCAACAAATGCGGACGGTGAAGCTGTCGAAATGCGGATTCAGTACCGCACCATCTTTACAGCGGAAAAGGCCGCGCCCATTCGAATAGAGGGAAGAGTCCGAGAAGCCGGACCTCGAACACCCATCAAGGCTGCCACCATTCGAGCCCGCAAAGAAAATGGTGAAGAAGTCTTCAGCAATAGCGACCAAAACGGAAACTTCCGCATGGCCGGCCTATCGCCCGGAACATGGTCCATCGGCGTATCCGCAGCAGGTCACGTAGACGAAGCCTTCAGCATCGACATTAGCAACGACCAGATCACGACCCTCAATGCGTACCTCACCAAGGACGAAGTGCGAATGGGCAGTTCCGCAGACGAAGAACTCGTCGTGTCCGCCATCGCCGCGAGTTCCGAGGTGGCCGAACGCAAGCTTACATCCGAAGATGTTCGGTATTTGCCTGGAACCGGAGGAGATGTCGTAAAGGTCGTCCAGAATCTTCCTGGCATCGCTCGGGCACCCCTGGGAACAGGTGCACTCCGCATTCGAGGAACCGCACCGGAAGACTCTCTGTATTTCTTGGATGGGGGGGCCATCCCCATCGTGTTTCACTTCGCAGGACTCACCACAGTCCTGTCCTCAGATCTACTCAATGAAGTGGGCTTCTTTCCTGGAAGCTACAGTGTTCGGTATGGTCGCGCCCTCGGTGGTTTGGTCGACCTGAGAACCCGCAGATCCCTACCAGAACGCACCAATGGCTACGTATCTGTCGATGTCTTTCAAGCCACGGCGTACGTGGAACAATTGGTAGGAAAGCGCGATTCATTGACCGTTTCTGGCCGCCGAAGCTACGCCGACGCGGTTCTCAACCCCATCCTCAACAAGGGCTCCACCACCGTTCAAGCGCCCCGGTACTACGATGCCCAAGTGCGTTGGTCTCGCAAGTTGGACAATGGCTGGAACGACTTGATGTTCTTGATGTCCGACGACCGATTTCGGTTCCTCGGGCAGGGCGATGAAAACATCGTACTGGTGGGCTTCGTCACGCAATTTCAAAAAATGCGGTGGCTCCATACCCGCGACTTTGGCGATGGCTTGGAACTTGAAGTGTCGGCCGTTGTGGGTCCAGAGAATCAGTTTCTTGAAAGCCAAAAGAGCAGCGAAGCCTATGAGCGAGACTTCCGCGCCGCGAACCGCATCGAGTTGAAGAAAACGGCGGGCCAAGATGAGGTCATCGGTTGGGTGATCGGTACCGACCCCAACGTCACCCATTCTTCGTACCTATACGATATCGGCCAACCCCCCGAAAAAACGGTATCCACCGATCGTGCAGCCCCCACTGAGGAAGGTGCGAGCGATATCTGGAGCCCGAGCCTGTATGGTGAAATGAGCGTACGTTGGGGCGATTTCACCCTTGTCCCTGGCCTCCGTGCCGATGCACAAATTCTTGAGGACATCATGGTGGGGTCCATCGATCCCCGCCTCCGTGCACGGTGGATGCCAAGTACAACCACTGCCATCAAAGCCGGGGCAGGCCGGCACTCTCAAGCACCCACGGAACGACAACTGCTCCCGAGTTCTCTGGGCAACCCCAAGCTGACCCCTGAATATGCATACCAGTTCAGCGCCGGATTTGAGCAACAAATCGTGAACGGGCTCCGCTTCGATGTGACCGGCTTCTACCACCAACTCGACAACCTGATTTCAGGTCGAGAGAATCAGTTTGCCTTCTACAGCGGACCACCACCCGCCGGGCCATTCGACACCGACCCATACGCCAATGATGGGGTCGGCCGAACCTACGGCGTGGAAACACTGCTCAACATGGACTTCAAGAACACAAGCGGATTCCTTTCGACCACATGGAGCCACTCTGACCGCATCAAGCGGCCGGATGCCGAGCGAACATTGTTTCCATACGATCAACCCTTGGTGCTGAATGCTTTGGTTTCCCAAAAGCTGCCCAAACGTTGGCGCATCGGAAGCCGGATTCGCTACGGTTCAGGCAATCCTTACACCCCTGTGGTGAACCGCATTTACAACCACGACCGTCGCGAGTTCATACCCGTATACGGAGAACGCGACAGTGACCGACTGCCACCATTCTTCTCCCTCGATATACGAATCGACAAAGACTACGTGTTCAAGCGGTGGACATTAACGACCTATTTGGACATCCAAAATGCCACCTACGCGAAAAATGTGGAACAGTTGAACTACTCCTACGACTACACCGAGGAGGAACCGATTCTCAGCAGTCCTCCATTGCCAGCATTTGGATTGAGAGGTGAATGGTGATCGCATGGCTCCTGTTTACAGCCCTCGGTTGTGGTGAAACCAGCCCGGAAACCCTCGTGGATGAGTTGCGCGCAGTGGTAAGTGTCGCCAATCCACCCGAGGTTCAACCCAGGGAAATCTTCGAATACACAACCTATGTCTACAACCCCGACGAAAAGCCTTTGGAACTTCTCACATGGGTATGCACGAACCTCGGAGAGGGGTGTCTAGAGGCCGCAGGCGGAAGCGAAAGTGTGGTTCGAAGCAACCTTGAAGGCGTCGCACCCACAGCAACCCGTTCCCTGAGCACATCGCCTTCGCTGTTCGGTATCTTGCCCGAGACGGGGCCACTCACAGCGACACAGGTCTGGACCTTGATCTGCGAAGAGGGCGCATGTCCACAACTCGATGGCGTCCAGACCATGGGGGAGAATGACACATGGTCACAAGACACCCAAGACCTGCTGGGTGACCCGCTCTCATGGATGGCAGAACTCCCCACAAGCGGGGTCAGTCTGGCCTATCAACTCCTCACGACTTCATTGAGCGAAGAGCCCCATCAAAATCCCCGGATGCAGGCCAGCCCAAACAATCCAACAGCCTTGAAGAAAGGCGAAGCCTTTTCACTTGAATTTCGGGTGAGCGGTACGTTCGCCGAAGATGCGAGACTCTACAACTACATTTCTGCAGGTGGTTTCGAGATGACAGACACCTTTGTCAACGTCGATGACTGCACCATCATCAATGGGATTGCTCCAGAAGATGTAGACGAGGCCATCGTTTGGATCGTGCTCTTGGATGGACTGGGCGGGGCCGATGTTTGGACCACCACACTGGAGGTTCGATAGTGAGCCGACTTCTGCCCAAGAAGGCGGTTGCATCGGGCCCGGGCAAGGTTACCGGAACCTCCCCGGTTGAGACCCACGGAGGAGCCGTATGAGTTGGCTAAGCAGATTCCTGCGATCCACCCTCGGGCAGAAGATTGTCATGGCCATTTCTGGCCTCCTGCTCGTTGGTTTTGTGATTGCACACATGATTGGAAATCTACAGATTTTCCTTCAAGACGGCGGCAAGGCGCTGAATACCTATGCAGCCATGCTTCAAGGGAACCAAGGCGTTCTCTGGATGGCTCGTTTGGGTCTCATTGGTGCAGTCGGAGCACACATCTGGAGTGCGGTGAAGCTCACCATGGCTGCCAAAGCAGCCCGCCCGGTAAGCTACAAAAAACGTTCCTGGTTTGATGAGCGCTACGCTGTCCGCACCATGCGGGTCGGTGGCGTGATTTTGCTGGCATTCATCGTGTACCACCTGCTCCACTTCACCCTGGGCGCCATACACGACTTACAGCCATGTGCCGATGTGAACGGTGTCTTCACCTGCTACGCCTACGAGAATGTCATCGGCGGCTTCACCAACCCATTGGTCGGAATCTTCTACATCGTTGCCCAGGTCTTTCTGGGGCTGCACCTTACCCACGGAATCTGGTCCATGACCCGCACACTGGGTCAGGGAAATCCCCGATTTGACGGCATCGCCCGAAAGGCCGCGATGGCCACAGGGCTCATCATCACCATCGGCAACTGCTCGATCCCGATCGCAGTCATGGCCGGCTTCGTAGGTTGAGGAGACGGATATGAGCATTGAACTAAAATCCAACGCACCCACCGGCCCAATTGAATCTTCGTGGTCTCGCCACAAGTTCGACATCAAGGTGGTCAACCCCGCAAACAAACGGAAATACACGGTCATCGTGGTGGGTACCGGTCTAGCGGGCGCGTCAGCAGCCGCTACACTGGGTGAGCTCGGCTACAACGTCCTCAATTTCTGCTTTCAGGACAGCCCTCGCCGGGCACACTCCATCGCGGCTCAGGGCGGAATCAATGCCGCCAAGAACTACCAAAACGATGGTGACTCGGTCTACCGGCTCTTCTACGACACCGTCAAAGGTGGCGACTTCCGGTCTCGAGAATCCAATGTGTACCGCCTCGCAGAGTTGAGCGTCAACATCATCGACCAAGCGGCAGCGCAAGGTGTCCCCTTTGCCCGCGAATACGGTGGACTGCTGGCAAACCGCTCTTTCGGTGGTGCTCTGGTCAGCCGGACATTCTATGCCCGTGGTCAGACTGGACAACAGTTGCTGCTGGGCGCGTACTCCGCACACGCAGCCCAAGTGGCCGCCGGTAAAATCAAGATGTTTCCCCGGCACGAAATGCTGGACTTGGTCACGATTGATGGCCATGCCCGCGGCATCGTCACCCGCAACCTCACCAGCGGGGAAATCAAATCGTACGCGGCAGATGCAGTCATCTTGGCGACAGGAGGGTACGGAAACGTTTTCTATCTCTCCACCAATGCCATGGGCTGCAACGTCACCGCAGCTTGGCGTGCGGCCAAACGGGGCGCACTGTTTGCGAACCCCTGCTACACGCAGATTCACCCCACCGCCATTCCGGTATCGGGAGACCACCAATCCAAGCTCACCCTCATGAGTGAGTCCTTGCGGAATGATGGTCGCGTATGGGTTCCCCAGGATGCCAAAGACTGTTGGGATACCGAACAAGGCAAGGTTGGCCGGCACCCCAATGAAATTCCAGAAGGCGAGCGCGACTACTACTTGGAACGCCGCTACCCCACATTTGGAAACCTCGTTCCACGCGACGTTGCTTCCCGTGCAGCCAAATTGTCCTGCGACGAAGGACGGGGTGTTGCATTCGGAGGACGCGGCGTCTATCTGGACTTCAAGGAAGCCATTGGCCGCCTCGGAGAAGAGGAAGTTGCCGCGCGGTATGGAAACCTTTTCGAGATGTACGAACGCATCACGGGTGCGAACCCCTACAAAGAGCCCATGCGCATCTATCCGGCCATCCACTACACAATGGGCGGCCTCTGGGTGGACTACAACCTGCAAAGCAACCTGCCCGGCCTCTTTGTGCTCGGGGAGGCGAACTTCTCGGACCACGGTGCCAACCGCTTGGGCGCCTCTGCCCTGATGCAGGGTCTCGCCGATGGCTATTTCGTCATTCCCTACACACTCGGACATTATCTGGCGCAAGAAGGGCCGCAGGAGAAGAGCACAGACCACACCGAATTCAAGGGTGTAGAAGAGTCCGTCCGCGAACGGATCAGCCGCTTCTTAAACGTGAAAGGAAACCGATCGGTCGACTCCTTCCACCGCGAACTCGGACTGCTCATGTGGGACAAATGCGGTATGGCAAGAACCAAAGAAGGCCTGGAAGAAGCTCTTGAGAAGATCCCTCAAATTCGAGAGGAGTTCTGGGAGAATGTCTCTGTTCCTGGTTCGGGAGACAACTTGAACCAATCCCTCGAAAAAGCGGGACGGGTTGCAGACTTCCTCGAATTTGCGGAAGTCAAAGTTGGAGACGCCCTCCATCGCGAGGAATCGTGTGGTGGCCATTTCCGCCTCGAACATCAAACCGAAGAAGGTGAAGCCAAGCGCAACGATGAGAACTTCTCGTACGTGGCGGCTTGGGAGTTCAATGGGGTTGGAGAAAAACCCACCCTCCACAAAGAGCCGCTCGAGTTCGACTACGTGAAGCCATCGCAGAGGAGCTACAAATGAACCTCAAACTACACGTCTGGCGCCAAAACAGCCCCGACGAAAAAGGCCATTTCGAGACCTACGAAGCCAACGATGTCCTGGAAGACATGTCTTTCCTGGAAATGCTCGACGTGGTCAACGACAAATTGGAAGCGGAAGGCAAAGAGCCCATCGCTTTCGAATCCGACTGCCGTGAAGGAATCTGTGGCGCATGTGGCTGCATGATCAACGGTCAGCCCCACGGACACAAAGACCGGACCACCACCTGTCAGTTGCACATGCGCGAGTTCAAAGATGGCGACGACATCGTGATCGAGCCCTTCCGTGCCAAAGCCTTTCCAGTCATCAAAGACTTGGTGGTCGACCGCTCTTCTTTTGATCGGATCATCCAAGCCGGCGGATTCATCACCGCACGAACGGGCTCAGCACAAGATGCAAACGCCATTCCGGTCGCCAAGGTAGAGTCAGACCGTGCCTTCGATGCTGCCACATGCATTGGTTGCGGCGCATGTGTGGCCAGCTGTCCCAACGCAGCAGCGATGCTGTTCACAGGGGCCAAAGTGACCCATCTCGGGTTGCTACCGCAAGGACAACCGGAACGCTTTATTCGGGTCGACAAAATGGTCACCCAAATGGATGCGGAAGACTTCGGCCACTGCACCAACTTTGGTGAATGCACCCTCGCTTGCCCAAAATCCATCAGCCTGGACGTCATTTCTCAGATGAATGCCGATTATGTGAAGGCTCAGTTCAAGTCGCGGGACACATAAAACCAAGACAGCCAGGCAAAAGCAGGGCTATACTGCGAAGCATAGGAGATGACAATGGTGAAAGTGAACGCACTTTGTTTGTTGGCCTTGGCTGTTGCGTGCGGTGACAAAGAAGAAGACTCTGGGCATGACGGCCATGACCACGACCATCACGGAGACACCGATCTTCCGGATGATTTTGATCCGTCTACCGAGCAAACTTCCATGAGTGGCATCACCGTTTCCTATGTCACGGACCCAACACCCATTCCAGAGTCGAATGAATTCTCAGTAACCTTCACTTTGAGCGATGGTACGCTGTTTGAAGCCGATGCAACCATGCCCGCCCACGGTGGACACGGGATGCCGGTATCGCCCGTTCTGACCGACAATAATGATGGAACATACACCGCTGAACCTTTCGAATTTCAAATGCCGGGATATTGGATCATTCACGCCACGGTGGCGGATGGCGACGGAAACAAAGAACGGGTGGATTTTGAAGTGGACTGCTGCGAATAGTTTTTGTCTTCTCCTGCTGTTGGGAGGATGTACAGACAAGGCTTCTGACACTGGAACAACGTTCAGCTTTGGCGAACGATCCATTTCACGGCTCCTTCGGCATCAATTTGAGATCAACCCACCAGCGGACCCCACCAACAATGTGGCGGACGATGAAGACGCCGCCAAACTTGGGCAGTTCCTGTTTTTCGATACACGCCTCTCGGAAGATGGCGAACAAAGCTGTGCGACATGCCACAAGGCAGAGAATGGATTCTCCGATGACAAGGCAGTTTCATCAGCAATTGGGACCACCACACGCCACTCACCGACCATCGTAAACGCCGCATTCAATCGCTGGTTCTTTTGGGATGGACGGTGCGACACCTTGTGGTGTCAAGCAGCCGGACCCTTGGAAGCCCCCGCAGAACACGGAATCAGTCGGCTCGAAGCCGTACACCTTGTCTTCAATGATTCAGATTTACATGAGGCGTACACGAACCTATTCGGTGACCTTCCTGAACTCGACCTGACGGACCGGTTTCCACTCCGTGGGCGCCCCATTCCAGATGACACCGCAGACCCCGATCACATCGCTTGGTCCAGCATGGATTCAAGCGATCAAGAAGCAGTGAACCAAGCATTCACCAACATCACCAAAGCGATCGCGGCTTTCGAACGAAAGCTGATTCAGCGAAATTCACCCTTCGATCGCATGCTCGATGCTTTCGATGCAGGGGACAACTCCGGCGGGGATGGACTGTCCATGTCTGCAAAGCGTGGAGCGGAATTATTTGTCGGAGACGGGGTGTGTTGGGCCTGTCATGCGGGGCCCACATTCACCAACAAAGAATTCCACAATGTGGCACTTCCACCTTCTCCGGACATTGACAACGAATCCGAGGGTAGATTTAGTGGAATCAGCCTATTGTTGGCCAACCCATTCAATGGTCGGGGTGACTACAGCGATGACACCACCGACGCCGAAATCAAACTCGGGTACTTGATCGAAAGCCCGGAGCAAGTCGGCACATTCAAAACGCCCGGACTGCGCAACTTGCTGGACACGGCACCCTATATGCACGGCGGGCACTTCGAAACACTGACCCAAGTCGTTGAGCATTACAACGAAATGGACGACCCCCCGCTCAGTGGCCACCGGGAAGAACTGCTCCTCCCTCTCCTTTGGGACGAACAACAAGTCCAGGACGTTGTGGCCTTTCTGGAAAGCCTCCAAGGGGAACCCATCGATGAGGCACTCACAGTGCAACCATCCAGCCCGCTATAGGTTCACAACTCTCGACGATTCTCAATCGCCCGAGCAACCGAACTCCGGTCCGCATACTCAATCTCGGTACCCACCGAAATGCCATGGGCCAGACGGGTCACCCTGATATCGAGGGGCTTGAGCAATTTGGCCAGATACAAGGCCGTTGCATCGCCTTCCACATCCGGGTCGGTCGCGATCAGGACCTCCTCAATTTGTTCGGGACCGATGCGGGCCAACAACGCACTGATGTGAAGCTGATCGGGACCCACACCATCCAAAGGAGAAATCGCCCCGCCCAATACATGGTACCGACCCCGGAACTCACCCACCGCTTCGATGGCCTGTACATCTTGTGGCCTCTCGACCACACAAATCATTCCCGACTCTCGTCGACTATCCGAACACATGGGGCACGGATCCTGAGATGAAACATCTCCACAATTGGTACACCGGGTCATGTTTTGGGGCAACGAAACCAGCGCATGGCCTATCTCCATCGCCACCTCCGGTGATTGCCGCAACAGCCAATACACAAGCCTCGTCGCTGTGCGCTCCCCGATGCCAGGGAATCGTTTCAATTGAGCGATACAGACCTTGAGGGGGTCGAGCTGCTCCATCATTTCTCCGAAGGCTGCAAAGGTGGCGGTATGGGTGCGCGATGGTCCGCATGCACAGAACGAATCGCAGCATCAAAATGTTCTGCGATGGCCTTGATGTCCGCATGGTCCTCGATCATCTGCTCCAATTGCATCTGAGCTTCTGCCGCTTGCTTGGCCACGTTCTCACGATGGGTCAACCGGCCTGTTGTTTCATCCCGGTCCTTTACTTTTACCTGCGTACAACGGGGAAAGAATGCGCGAACACCTTTTAAAAGACGTTCATCCTTCGTGCTGAAGGACACGTGCTTCAGGCGAAAGCCCTTCGCAAACTCCATTCTCAGATGCGGCGGTTCCACACCGACGAAAATACAATCTTGGGCCCACACTTCGTAACGAGCACCGCCTCGCTCCAGCCAACCACGGAACAACTCGAACCGTTCTTGCTCGGAGAGATCCAATGAAAACGCCGGTACCGCGTCGGGGTCTTCGGGCGCGGCCAGCAAAGGCGCGGCAAGCAAAGGCGCGGCAAGCAAAGGCGCGGCCTCTTCCGCAGGTGCTGCCTCTTCCGCAGGTGCAGCCTCTTCCACAGGTGCAGCCTCTTCCGCAGGTGCAGCCTCTTCCGCAGGTGCAGCCTCTTCCGCAGGTGCAACCTCTTCCGCAGGTGCAGCCTCTTCCGCAGGTGCGGCCTCTTCCGCAGGTGCAGCCTCTTCCGCAGGTGCAGCCTCCAAAGGCGCTTCTATGGCTTCTACCGCTGCGCTTTCTGGCACATCCGGCGGGAAATCTTCAGAAGACGACGATTGGGCTTCACTTGCTGGAGGGGATGGCTCCTTTTCATCATCCGATGAACGGGGGCGCCCCTGATCACGTGAGGGCGCCAACACCACACCACCAGCCGCACGGATGCGTTGTTCAAGGTGGTCAATACGATGCAGCAGCCGGTCGATTGGCTGTGCCGGGCGGAGACTCACCAAACGGGCAACGGCCATCTCAAGAACCAAACGTGGACGGTTCGACCGGGCCACCAGATCGTGCACATCCAACATGACGTGGAAGGCGCGAACCAGGATGTCTGTACTGCTTTGCTTGCACAAGGCTTCGAGCCGCTCGCGCTCATCGGATGGCACATCCAAGTAGTCCTTCGACTTCGGGCTCAAACCGACCAACGTGGCGTTGCGCAAAAGGGTGAGCATTTCTGCCGTGAATTCCGACAACTCGTATCCGTAGCTGTACACCGCATCGACCGCATGCAAGCAGTCGTCCGCTTTCGCGTACAAAATGCCCTCAAGCATTTGATAGAGCAGCTTCCGATCGACCAAGCCGAGGATGTCTGCAACCTGCTCCATCGTGGGGGCATCACCTGCAAAGGAGATGACCTGATCCATCAAGCTCTGCGCATCTCGCATCGAACCTTCACCGGCCCGCGCAATCAGACGCAGCGCGTCTTCATCAATTTTTACGCCCTCTTCTTTCGCGATGAATCCCAACCGTTCCACCACGACATCCGGCGGAATTCGCTTAAAGTCAAAACGCTGTACACGAGAGAGGATGGTGTCGGGAATTCGCTGAGGTTCTGTGGTGGCAAACATAAAAACCACCTTGGGGGGTGGCTCCTCCAAGGTTTTCAGCAGCGCATTGAATGCGCCTTTGGAGAGCATGTGAACCTCATCCACGATGTACACCTTGGACTGCCCATGAACCGGCATGTAGCGAACGGAATCACGCAATTCGCGAATATCATCGACAGAATTGTTCGAGGCGCCATCAATTTCGATCACATCCGGACTGGCACCCGCAAGGATTTCTTTACAGCTCGCACATTCGCCACACGGATCGGGGGTGGGCCCGTTTGAACAGTTCAGCGCACGGGCGAGTGCACGCGCAGCTGTGGTTTTACCGACACCACGCGGGCCGGAAAACAAAAATGCATGATGAACACGCCCCAATTTGATCGCATTGCGGAGTGTGCGGGTGACATGGTTTTGTCCCGCAATCTCATCAAAGGTTGTGGGGCGCCACTTTCGAGCGATTGCTTGATAGGTCATGCAGATCCCTAACTGAAAAATTGGCTCCAGGTGATGGCCGGGCACCCCCGTACCTCGGGGGGACCGACACCGTTGCTACCTTCCGGTCCTGGCGGAGTTCACGGACCCCCGACCACGAGGACCCGACCACCACCTTGAGCCGCGCACTTATGGCGCAAATGGCGGAGAGAGTGGGATTCGAACCCACGGTAAGTTGCCCTACACTCGCGTTCCAGGCGAGCACCTTCGTCCACTCGGTCATCTCTCCATAAAAACAATTTGGACTGGGTTGAAAGTGGCGGAGAGGGCGGGATTCGAACCCGCGGTAGGTCGCCCCACAATAGATTTCGAATCTACCGCCTTCGTCCACTCGGCCACCTCTCCTCAATTCACTTTTTGGCCCGCACCCGGCGAAAAAAAGTTCGCAACGCATCCGCTGCGCGATCCGCACGAATACCGGCCGTGACCTCAAACCGATGATTCAAGACGGGATGACTCGATAGATCTCCGAGCGTCCCGAGAAAACCGCCACGGGGATCGGTGGTCGCGTATACGCAACGAGAAACCCTGGCATTGACCATCAATCCTGCACACATCGCGCAAGGTTCAAGGGTCACGTACACCGTGCAGTCTTCCAACCGCCAGTCTCCCAAACGTTGTGCTGCTTCGCGCATCGCGATGAGCTCCGCGTGTGCTGTTGGGTCCGCGTCCACTTCCCTGCGGTTGTGGGCCTGAGCGACGACCTCCCCTTCATGAACCACGACCGCACCCACAGGAACTTCTCCCATTTCGGCCGCCAACGCCGCTTGCGCGAGCGCCAGGTCCATAAAACGTTGGTCTTCAACCATTTTGTCCATTCAAAGATCAACCCATTGTTTGGGCAAGGCGAAGGTTTATCGCAGGCCACGCAGGTGTCAAACGATCTACCAAACCGAATTACACTGTTCCCATGTCGAGTCGTCGATCCAAGATTCGTGGCAAGCTTGAACAGGTACTTCGATCCGTTCGAAAACGGGGTCAACATGCCACACCACCATTTACAGGTGGGATGACCATTGAGGAGGCCTGGACGGCACACCCCGAGGCACCAACGGTATTTGCTCAGTATCATTTGCCGGGATGTGACGGATGCGCCGTGCGATTCGAGGAACGACTGGAAGAGGCTGCCGAAGCGTATGGAATCGAACTCGATGCCTTTCTGCGTGATCTGAACCAACTTCGCCAGTAGCCGGAATGTCCATGCCACAGGTATAGTGCTCACGGAGTTGAGAACCATATGCTGATCGTTTTGATACATTTTCTGGTGGGGTTGACCATCGCAGGCACCCCCATACAACTTCGTACTACCGATGGCAGCCAAGTCCATGCAAGCGGAAATGTTGTTGCCGGATCTTCGAAAGGCGTGGTCCTTGCCCACATGTTGGGACGAGATGGGGGCGACTGGGAATACCTCTCCAAACGCCTCACTACCGTCAAACTCTCGACCATCGCCGTTGACCTGCGGGGCCACGGAAAGAGCGCCAAAGCGGGCACCGAATTGTCGGAGGTAGACTACAAAGCCATGGTCCATGATTTGGCTGCTGGGGCCGCATGGCTGCGCAAGCAAGGCGTGAAAGAAGTGAGTTGTGTTGGCGCGAGTATCGGCGCGAACTTGTGTGCCCAGCTGGGTGCTGCAGATCCGGGAATCGTCAACCTTGTCCTTCTATCTCCAGGCCTAAACTACAAGGGTGTGACCAGTGGGGACGCACTACAGACCTACGGGAACCGTCCTGTATTGTTGGTGGCGGCGGAAGACGACCGTTTCGCCCCCCGTGCAGCAGCAGCACTCGAGGAAGTGGCCAAAGGCCAGGTTCATTACGAACTGCTGGCGGAAGGTGGACACGGCACCAAAATGCTTACACGCGATGCCAAGCTAGAGGGAACCGTGACCAGTTGGCTTATCGGAACATTCAAACTGATCACCGGTGAAATCGTTCGTCCCCAAGCGCAAATCAAGCGCGGTGACGACACCGTAGAAACATCAGGCAAGAAGATGCAGGTACACCAGTAGGACAATCTGGCTGTCTACCAAATCAGCGCTTCCGCAACCTTGCCTCGTTTGGCAGCATTGGAGTTGATCGCGCGGTTGGCGAAAATCTCGATGCGTTCAAACCCTTCTGCATACAAAGCATGTACTTCCGGCACCGAGGAGTTCGACAACAGAACGGACACACCTTTCTCTTTCAGACGACGGGCCAAATCTCTCAATTCAGCCTGATCGTTCAGGTTGAACCCCTTCTTGGTGTACGCAGTGAACGATGAAGTGTCCGAAGCCGGCACATAGGGTGGATCGAAATACACGAAATCGCCAGGCTTGACCCGATCTTCTACCGTGCGGAAGTCGCCCTGTAAGACCTCAACATTTTCAAGCCTCTTCGAGCAGGCGCGCAAATTCTCAGCATCACAGATCTTGGGATTCTTATAGCGAGCAAAAGGAACGTTGAAACCATTCTTCTGATTCACCCGGTACAGACCATTGAAACCGGTCCGATTCAAATAAATCATCCATGCTGCCAGCTCTTCATCGCTCTCTTTGTCGATGTCGCGTTCGCGCATTCGCAAGAAAAAAGACTTTTCATTCGGATACCCAGCCAAGCGGTCAATAACGGCTTCAGGGTTGTCTCGAATCGAACGGTATGTGCGGACCAAACGATCGTTATAGTCTGCCAAAACCGCCTTTTCAGGTGCGAGATCAAAAAACAGGGCTCCACCACCTATGAAGGGTTCATGGTAGGTGCCGTACTCTGGTACGCGGGATCGAAGGTGCTCGAGGAGTTGGCGTTTACCGCCAGCCCACTTGAGAAATGGCTTTGCTGGTATAGGTCTTGACATGACAAGACTTTACACAAGAAGATGGATCCCTGCAAATTCAGGGGACTGAGAAAGGTGTTCTCGCACAACTCAAACGGTTGCTTTGCGCCCATCAAACATGCGTAGAAGGGTGCTCCAAACTGAACCCAATTCCATAAAAATGGATCACATGAACCCATCTCACCCCAGTTGAGCCCCTTCGTGCAATAATCAAAAAAGATGTTTTCATTGACCCAAATTTTATTGTCCTCGCTCCTCACAATCTGTGCCTTTGGGTGCGGTGGAAGTGGTTCAAAAAGTGCAAATGAAAATAGTGACGCGTCAAGGGATTCAGATGGGGACGGATACAACGCCGCCGTCGACTGTGATGATGAAGACCCGAACCGACACCCAGATGCGGAAGAGCGCTGTGATGGGCGTGACAATGATTGCGATGACGCGATCGATGAAGAGCCCATCGATGGAATTCACCAGTGGGCCGACACCGATGGTGACGAATATGGTGACCCCTCGGTCGAAACGGTGGCTTGCATACTGAACAGCGGCTTCGTGGAAAACAGTGATGACTGTGATGACCAGGATTTCGCCGTGTCCCCCCTTGCCGACGAAGTGTGCGATGAAATCGACAACAATTGTGATGGAACCATTGATGAATATCGGTCCACCGACGCACAAAACTGGTTCTTGGACTTGGACGGCGATGGGTTCGGTAGCGGGCCGCCAAGCACGCGTGGGTGCGAAGGCGGAGAAAACGAAGTGCTGCTGGATGGGGATTGCGATGACGAAGATGCCACCATCCATCCGGATGCAGCAGAAACATGCGATGACGCCGACAACGATTGCGATGGTGAAATCAACGAACCGGGTGCCGTCGGATCTACGCTTCATTTCCGCGATGCAGACTTGGATGGGTTTGGAAACCCAACAGAAAGCCAGTTCCTGTGTGCCGAATCCGATGACTACATCGCCAACGATGGCGACTGTAATGATGACCGCTCAACGGACTACCCCGGTGCAGACGAAGCCTGTGATGGCCGGGACAATGCTTGTTCTGGCTTCATCGATGAAGGATGTGCAACCACGCAGACTGTGGTGGATGCAGCGTGGAGGATGGCCCCGGCAGAAACCGCATTTTCGACAGGTGACCTGACGGGTGATGGCGTGGTCGACCTGATCACCACCGATGCCGCTACCGCATCATTTTCGCTCTATGCGGGGCCACTGTCAGACGAAACCGTTGCTCCAACATGGACGGCGATCTCTGAAGATGCGGTGGTGGGGTCCGGATCGGCAATCCATGCAAACCAAGATGTCGATGGCGATGGCCACCTGGATTTGGTCACCGCATTTCCCTACTTGGGTGGACCAGACTCATTCAGCGAAATCCGCATTCACCTGGGCCCCATCGCGACCGCACCCAATATGGACACCCCTGACATGCGCCTAATCAGCCATGAAAGCACAGCGATCACATTGAACCCAAATGGAACATGGTTCGATGACTTGAATGATGATGGGTTGACCGATGTTCTGATGTACACCACACCGGACAAGGCGCTCCTGCTGTGGCCCAACCCAAGTGGAGAGATGGACACCACCATAGATGGCATTCATCTCGCGACGATGGAATCCAACCCCATGTCGAGCATCTCAACAAGCGACCACTCCGGAGATGGAGTCGCTGACTTGGTGATCGGGTATCCAGGCATCGGAGAAGTGAACTTTTTCGAAGGCCCCATTCTCGACGAAACAGACCTGTATACGCCGGACGATTCTATCGCGATGGACGACCCAAAATTTGGTACCTCCCTTTGCTCGGGAGACCTCATGGACGATGGATCTTTGTCCATCGCAGTGGCGACACGGGGGGAAGGCGAGAGCCCCTCTAGCCTTCAGGTGTTTTCTGTAGACGATCTTGGGACCCCGGTCCTGACCATTGTGGGACAAGCGCGGCACCAGGTCGGCACCCAAACCCAATGCAAGGATGTGGATGGGGATGGGCAGGCCGACCTATTGACTTCCCACCAGTCCTTGGTCGCAGAAGATGGGGGAATGGCCGGAACGATCTCTCTAATTCACGGACCGATCTACCATCTCGCAGGTGGGACGCTGGAAGTATCTGAAAATGCAGACCGTGTATGGGTGGGTGACGACGATGGCACCATCGTTTGGCTGGGCTCGTCCATGTCCATCGGTGACTTTGACGATGACGGCATCGGTGACCTCATGACAAACACTTCCGACGCGCTGTACTTCTTTGGCGGTGAAGAATGGACCAGCGCCTCTTGGTCGCCGGCCGATTGACTTAACTCCAGCCCCTGGACCGAAAAATACCCAAGACGGAGGTATAGCCGTGGAGCCAGGTTTGTCCGTTTACAGGGCCGATTTCACCCGCGCAAAAGAACCCACCGATGGGAACTCCACCCAAGTACCGAGTGGCCATTCCTGAATCGTGATCGGGTACACCAAAAAACCGCTCCCCACGACCAAGGCAAGAGAAGAGCAGTGCGCCTTCCGAAAGGTCCACGGCATGCGTTCGAGAGTGTTGGGTCAACAGTTCTTCGAAGTCGACACGTGAACTATCCGCGTCCCGCACATGAAACTGCACCACCTGACCTTCCTCCGCCAAAGCACCCACCGCGAGCACACCATTGTTGCGATCCATGCCCATCAGGTGACGAATAAGGAAGTCTCCTTGGCGATACGAACCACGCCCTTTTTCCATTCCGAGACCCACCATGGGGAGCGCCCGAAACAAGGCCTGATCCTCAGTTTCTAGGTCAGCAAAAAGCCGTTCCAACTGGGAGAGAGCAGACTGACCGTTCAGTTCGATCAATATGTTCTTCTCGCAGCGCGTGATGACAAGAGGCTCACCCACCGGTCGACAACCCTGCGCAACAACGGTCGCGACCTCAATGTCTCCATACAGGGCAACACCCACAGCGCCGCCGCGATGGGTGTCATCATCGAGCACCAAAATGTGATCACCGGGACCGTCCCCACCACTGGCCAACCCCCCCAACTTCACCGATGCAGGATAGGCCCGGTCCAAGCCACTCAAAAGCTGAATTGGATCGCATGAGTATGGGTCAGGAATGACCAAAAAAGACGGCTGATGTTCCGGTTCAAGCCCCAAACGATCCTGCCAAGATTGGGCGGCCTCTGCGATCGATGCAGACACCTCTCCATCATGATGGAAACCAACGACTGCAACATCAGGCAGGGATGCCACGGTCACGGAAATGGCTGTGCCATTTTCCATTTCGCGGCCCCCACCAATTACACCGCCCGCACTGCAGCCCAAGATGGTCGCATCCGGAAATGCATTCCTGAGTTCAGCGGTGAAGACACCCCAGGAGTCCTCCGAATATCCCGATGCAAAAACAAGCATCAGATCGGCAGGAGCACCCTCCAACTGATCTCGAATGGCATCGATGAGAACACCCAGAGCAACATCGGGGTTGCTTTGGGTAGACATGACGGAAGTCCAACGCATGTCTGTCCCTAATTCCCCGAGAAGAAATGCAAAGGGTTCAGCACTCTTCGATCGATAGAAAGTAGGTTCCGGAGGAGCCGGAACTAAAGCCATCCACAACGATGACCAACTCTTCGCCCGCAGAAGCAGTATGGGTCACCCGAGAGGTCAGACCACTGCCACCGTCATCGTCACAGTACATTTCAGAACTATCGCTGCTGCCGCACGTGACTACCTCACCACCTGCACTGAAGACCCGCAGAAGTGTGTCGTAGCTTGAGCCTTCCGTGGTGATTGCCCAACATCCGCTGGAGGGAGCTTCCCAGGACAAGGCCACATCCTCACCACCGGTGGACCCACACCGACCGCTATAGTCGTCGCCCATGCCCACACTGGAGCCTGTTGCCACCTCTGAACCGACGGCATCGCCGAGTTCCTCATCCACCTCATAGGCCGGCGCATCACCCGAAGATTCGGCGGGCTCATAGTTGATGTCCAAGGTGAACGAACCTGCCGAACCACTGGAGAAACCATCAACGACAACGAACACCTCGTCGCCAGACTCCATGGCACGCTCGATCATGGATGTGGTTCCCATCCCGCCATCGTCATCGCAATCCAAGCTGACGCCTTCACAGGCGTCAAAGATGCGAAGCAAGGTATCGTATCCAGCCGCCGTCTCGGTATCGAAAGTGTAGCAACCAGCTTCGGGAGCTGCGAAGCGATAGAAGAGGTCTGGTGCTCCTGTCGCACCACAGTCACCACTGTAGGTTTCGGATTCACCCATCGTTGTTCCCGTCACAACCGCGTCTCCAACCTCGCTTCCAAGGTCAGCATCCTCGATATACCCGTGGTCGGGACAATCACAATCCGGATCGGCGTCATCCCCAAGACCATCGCAATCATTGTCGATCAAATCACGACAATCTTCGCGGTGCTCCGGATGCACA
>Ga0163108_10001306_pt1 | contig 18291 bp, 17 predicted proteins | sample Fk1155metaG_FD_109644 | JGI IMG/M metagenome (GOLD analysis project Ga0163108, IMG submission 109644) | Marine microbial communities from the Central Pacific Ocean - Fk160115 155m metaG | ecosystem: Environmental > Aquatic > Marine > Oceanic > Photic zone | place: The Central Pacific Ocean...
ATCTTTGCGACCTATGACGGCTGCGATACTCGCCACGATTCTTTTTTCACTGTCGGCGGTTTCGGGCAAGCGCTTGTCGCATCACCTCTCCGGTGTGCAGATTAATTTTTGGCGTTTTCTCCTATCTGCATTTCTGCTGGGCGCTTACGCCCACATGTACGGACCAGGTCTTGGGGGTGGAGCTCTCAGTGTTTATTTTATTAGCGGAATAGTGGGGTTCGGTGCCGGCGATTATGCATTGTTCAGGGCATTCCCTATACTTGGTTCGAGGTTGGCGATGGTGATGACACAGTGCTTGGCTGCTCCGATTGCTGCGGCTATCGAATGGCTTTGGCTTGGTAACGTATTATCGATCGGTCAGGTTCTTGCCGGCACTGCGATTTTGGTGGGTGTTGGTTTGGCTTTGTCTCCGAGTGAAACGTCACAAGTTGACAAGAAACACTGGAAGGCCGGAATTCTTTGGGGTCTGATGTCCGCCTTTGGGCAGGGTTTTGGTGCGGTGCTGAGCCGTAAGGCAGGCCTACTGGTCGTCGAAGGCGTGACAGTTGACGGTCTTACAGCGGCGTATCAGCGAGTGCTAGGAGGTTTGACGATGATGGCGATCCTGTTACTGCTGCGTAATATCAAGTTACGAAGCGGTGGATCGATCCAAACCGAAATACCACTCAGGCGGGCCAACCAGAGATTCGTGATTATGTTAATTGTATTAAACGCGCTTTGTGGGCCAACACTAGGAGTGGGTGCCTACCAATGGGCGCTCAATGTTGACAATTTGCCTGCAGGCATCGTGCTGTCCGTCATCGCTTTGTCGCCGCTGGTGATCATCCCGTTATCGATGAGATTCGAGGGGGAAAAACCCTCGCTCCGTTCGGTTATCGGATCGGTGGTTGCCGTTGCGGGGGTAATCATTATGACTCATCAGGTTGCGCCATGATCGAGCAATCTAACGTCATGGCACCGCGTATTCTTGTCATTCGCGGTGGGGCAATTGGTGACTTCATTTTGACACTCCCGGTGTTTAGCGCTCTGCGAGAGCGGTTTCCACAGGCTGACATTGAGGTGCTTGGTTACCCGCATGTTGCCACGCTGGCGCTGTCGGGTGGGTTAGCCAAGACTGTCCACGCGATTGAGTCGCCCGGCTTGGCGATGTTCTTCACCAAAAGCGGTTCGTTTGAACTTGAGTGGCGCAACTTTTTCGAGCAATTCTCTATAGTCATTTCTTATCTATTTGATCCAGACAGGTTTTTTGAAAACAACGTTATGACGTGCGGCACCCGCCAGTTCATAGCTGCGCAATACCGACCCGACGAAACGAAGGCAATCCATGCGAGTGATGTCTTTCTTAAGGCGCTTGAGCGGTTAACAATCTTCGATAGTGATCCCGTGGCTCGCCTTCAGTTGTCCTGCATGGACAAGATCGAAAACCGTCTTGCGCTCCATCCCGGCAGCGGCAGCGAAAGCAAAAACTGGCCGGAATATAACTGGCGCGAACTGATCGTTTACCTGCTCGAGAACTCGCCGATGAACCTGTTACTTGTCGGCGGCGAGGCAGAGGGAAAGCGGTTGCAACGTCTGGCCAACGGCTTGCCAGCTGAGAGAATTGAAATTGCCCAGCACATTCCGTTGCATGAGTTGGCGCCTCGTTTGGCCAAGTGCAATGGCTACGTCGGCCACGACACCGGTGTCACGCATCTCGCTTCGGCGCTTGGTTTGCCCTCGCTCGTTCTGTGGGGACAGAGTAACGAGACGGTTTGGCGGCCGCTCGGCGAAAAAGTCCGTATACTGAACCTGCCCATTCCTCTCAATGAACTGCCCTTCGAGACAGTGTTGGAGGGAGTCAACGCTCTTGAATTGGAGCAGTTTTAGAGTGCTAAGAGCAGGTCGTGTGACGTGATCCGGTTGGCGGAGTCGGTTTCGATCGCCACGAAGTCGGCTGTTGAACCGATGGTGAAACCTTTATCAATCCCCATGAAACGTGCCGGGATTTCGCTGAATCTGTGCCACACTGACTGCCAGTCAGTGTCGAGCATCTCGGCGGCGCGATGAACGCCCTCGATCGGAGTTAGTGCGGAGCCGGCGAGGTTTCGTGTGCCGGGTAGACGGACGACCTGCTCCGGGCCAACCTCGAGTTCCAAGTGGCCAAGAGAGTATGTGCCGGGGGGCGCGCCGGCTGCGGCCATGGCGTCGGTGGTGTAGTAAATTGAATCAGGCTCGACGAGGCGATGGATCAGCCGGAACAGAGCGGGCGCCACGTGCCAGCGATCCGGGATGAGGCCATAGGTTAGGTCGGGAGTGTCAAGCGCACGCCACAGAATGTTGTCAGCACGGTCGAGTGTGGTCGGGCAACCATTCCCGAGATGGGTGAATCCCGCCGGACCGCCGCCGGTCACTCGGCGGAGGATGTGCGACGGCGCATTGGTGTGTCCGGCCGAAACACGAATACCAAGATCTCGCGCAGCTGCGAAGCCTTCCAGCGCACCATCGATCTCGGGAGCCATTGTGAGGAGCAGGGGATCTTTTCCGGTGATGTCGCGCAACTCGGCGATGCGTTCCGGTGTCGGACGAAGCATTTTGTCAGCGGGATGCGCGCCGCAATAGCCAGTCTCGGGAGAGAGGAATGGTCCCTCAATATGCCATCCAGCGATCGCGCGGATTATCGCTGGGTTAGCGTCGCGCAATTGTTTGGCCTTAGCCAGGCGACGTGTCATTGCCTCCCAGTCATCGGTGACGAGGGTGAAAAGGATTCGACTACAGCACGCTTGGCCAAGCTGGCCAATGGCGTGGATCAGGTCGGCTTCGGAGAGAGAGTCTTGTTGAAAGTCGATTCCGGCATAACCGTTGACCTGTATGTCGAGCAACGGCGGGCCGATCCACTTGGCCTCGGTAGGAGGCTCTTCGGCGTGAGCGATTTCGGTGAAACGGCCCTCGTCCCACTTGGCAAACACCGGTTTCCGGTCGAGAATGTTCCAAGCGTGGATTTCGCCACTGCTCATTGCAGGGCCTTGATGAGAGAGAGAAACACGCCAGCTGAAACAGCTGAGCCGATTACGCCTGCGACGTTCGGGCCCATAGCGGCCATGAGCGGATTGATGCGTCCGTCAGTGTGTTTTGAGACAAAATTTTGCACGACCCGTGAGGCCATTGGAACTGCGGATACTCCAGCCGCGCCGATGCAGGGGTTAATCTTATTGTCACCGCGTAGGAAAAGGAAATTCAGTAGTTTGGCGAATACTACACCGCCGGCTGTGCTGAAACAAAACGCGACCATACCTAGGGAGAGGATTTTCAGTGTGTCAGCTTTCAGGAATTTCTCGCCTTCCATCGTGGCCCCCACGATCAAACCAAGGAAGATTGTGACGATGTTGATGAGCGGGCCGCTAGCGGTGCTGCTGAGGCGCTGGGTGACGCCAGACTCGCGGATTAGGTTGCCAAACATGAGCATGCCGATGAGCGGACCGCTGGCCGGAATAAAAAGCACAGTGAGCACGCAGGTTGCAATGGGGAAGATAATAATGGCAGTTTTCGAAACTGGCCGAGCCTGCGGCATGTCGATTTCGCGTTCCTTTTGTGTGGTGAGGAATTTGATAATTGGTGGCTGGATCACCGGCACCAGCGCCATGTAGCTGTACGCAGCCACGGCCACCGCGCCGAGCAAGTGAGGAGCAAGCTTGGCTGTAAGGTAAATGGTGGTCGGGCCATCCGCGCCGCCGATGATGCCAATGGAGGCAGCCTCCTGGATCGTGAAACCAAAAATGTAAAAAGCACCAAGCGCTGCGAGAAAAATGCCAAGCTGGGCAGCAGCCCCGAGAAGGAAAGTGATAGGTCGGCTAAGCAATGGTCGAAAATCAGTCAGCGCTCCCACGCCCATGAAGATGATTGGGGGGAGCAGTTCTGCCTTGGAGATGGCTATTTTGTAAATGAAGCCAAGCAGTGGCCACTTGCCGCCGTCCGCTGCCTCGGAGTAAGCACTCATTTCCGCACCTGGAAGGTTGGCGAGAATGGCGCCGAAACCGATCGGGATCAGCAGTAGTGGCTCGAAGTTCTTTTTGACGGCGAGAGAGATGAGCACGCCGCCCACAAGGAACATCACGATGTTTTGCCAGACGAGACTAGTCCCACCTCCAAAGCCGGAACTCTCAAACAGTTTTTGGAGTATCTCCATTTCAGGCCTCGATGGTCAGGATCGGTTTGCCGGCGGAAACCTCGTTGCCGATGGCTGAGTGAACCGCTGAGACGCGCCCGGCACAGGGAGCCTTTACATCGTGTTTGGCCTTCATTGCCTCAACAGCGGCGACAACTTGGCCAGCCGTGACTGTGTCGCCGGTCTTGACGCTAATCTCGACCAACTCGACGTTGCCTTCGAACGGTGAGAACACATCAGTCGCTTGGTCACTACTTTTTTGCGCTTGGTTAACCGTTTGAGCGGAGGCCGATGCCGGCGGTTCAATGATTACCTCGTAAGTTCGTGTGTTAGTGCCCTCTTTCACGGTGACATTCGTCTTGGTGGGAGCGCTCAGCGTTGTGCCTGCTGAGGGCAGTTCCTTCTTCAACGGCAATGTGATCTTGCAGCGGCCCTCTAGCAGGCGGATGCCTTCGTTCAGCTCCATGTTTTTTCCGGGGACAATCGCGGCGGCGACGAGGAATGTGTTTTCGTCTGTCACTTCGATGTCCCTTTCCTTCAGTGCGGCTTCGGCTTCGGCAAGGGTATCCGGAGCCTCCTCGAGCGGATCGCCGTCGAACGGCGGCAGTTCAAGTTGTTCGGCGGCGGTTTTCACTACATCCGTGTTAGGCGTCAGCGGAGGCGTGCCGAAGTAGCCTAGCACTGATTTTCCGAAGCCGGCATCGATTTTTTTCCAGCGGCCGTGCAGTACATTATTGAAGGCTTGTAACCAGTATTGCTGACTTCCAGGCGTGACGCTGGTCCAGCCGCCACCGGCGCGAACCACCTCCGGGAACTCTGCAAGTACGGCGCTGTATTTGTCGAGAATGCCGGCCGACTGCATCATGTGTACGTTTGGGCCAATGGCGCCGCCAGGCATGGGGAAACCGACAACACGGGCGTCTGCGGAAGTGGTCACAGGGTTGAACTCGTACCCGCTCAAGCCCTTGTTTAGCAGAGACTCAATCTCGTCCATTTTCGTGTGGTCGATATCAAGGTTGTAGCCGGTGTCCTTCAGTGCGTGGGCCATCGAACGGACGTCAGGTTGAGATGTGCCGGAGGCTAGTGGTCGTACGGCCAAGTCGATACTGTCAACACCGCCCGCTATGCCGGCCATGTAACAGGCTACAGCTGTTGAAGCGGTATCATGTGTATGCTGGATGAGTGGAATCTCAGGTGGTAAAATCGCCTTTATGCCAAGCGCTGTCTCGTAGCAGGTGTGTGGGGTCGTGGTGCCAGAGGCATCCTTTAGGCAGACGGAATCGAACTGAATGTCACGCTTGAGTAGTTCTCGTACGATGTTGATGTAAAACTCCGGTGTGTGTGCCTGATCAGATTGAAAAGGCAATCCCATTAGAGCTACGCATACCTGATGGTGCATGCCGGAATCGATAATGGGTTGGCCGGTTTTAACCAGATTGTCGACATCGTTCATGAAGTCGAAGTTGCGGTCTATTGTTGTGCCGTGCTTGTGCATCAGTTTGGCTTGCAGCGCGAGCGCGGATATACGCTGGGTAGTCAACGTGACGCCGGAGACTGAGCGCGTGAGAATTTGCAAGTCGATATCAGGGCCGACCGTTTTGCGGATCGTGGACATGCATTGGAATGGGTCCTCGCCAACATAAAAAAACGGTGCCTGAAAGCGCGCGCCGCCACCGAACTCAAAGTGACGAATGCCTGCTGCTACTGAGGCCTCGATGGCTGGCAGGATGTCGTTGAGGCGCGTCTTTCCGCCGAAAACGCTTTGCAGCCCGTCGCGAAACGGGGTAAACATTACTCTGATTTCCTTTTTTGATTTAGTGAATATCATCTGGAGGGTGTGCGATTGGACAATTAATCAGGATTTTATTTCACGGATTTCAGCTATCCGGCAATCGGGGAACGTGTCGGTGATCGCTTGACGGACAGCCTCTTCAGCGCCGATATCAGGCAAGTCAGCAACGTTCACTGGGAACGTCCGGCAGATGCCGTAGATTGTCCCAGCAAGAATCGACAAGATCGCCAGCACGGCAGCAAATGCGACCCCGCAAATGCGCACCAATTCCATATTGTCAGGTTCCATCGTTACTACTGCATTCAGTCGTTGTTTCCAAAAGGACCGGCAGCATAGCGTAAAGTCGTGCCGCTTATAAGACTAAAATTGTGCACCCCAATTATTCATTTGCTATATTCTATAGAGTACGGTTGATTTAGCCTTGCAATATATTAGAGTTAGTTTAAGGTTGAAACGGATTTAGATTCAGTCTTTGGAAGGAAAGCGCCAACCTTGCAGAAAAAATCTGCCGATTATGAAACCTTATGTATTCTGTATCAGTTTAGGGTGATTTACATTATATGATGAACATACCAAAAGATATATTGACCAAGCAATTTCTAATTAGATCATTCGGGATTTGTGTTTTTAGCCAAGCGGTACTGGGGCAATCGGATGGAGACACAGGTGCACTACCGCCCATGATGATTATTTCCGAGGCGCCGCAGACGGAGTCCCGTTCGGTGACACTGCTGAGCGGTGACACGATCACGCTGGGTGGCATACAGGAGGTGCGCGACATACAAACGGTGCTGCCGAACTTCACTGTGTTTGACGCAAATAACACGCGCATGCCGAAGTTCAGCGTGCGCGGTTTACGTGAGAACGGTTTCGGGATTGGTCAATCGGCTGTTGGTATGTATGTCGATGGTGTGCCGTATGCGGATATGATGACCCGCGGTTTGTCACTCTACGACATTGATCACATTGAGTTTCTACGTGGTCCGCAGGGAACGCAGTTTGGTGCTAGCGCTGCGCCGGGCGGCATCATCAACGTTCGCACCCGCATACCAGGCGCAGAGTGGGGAGGGTCCGCTGGCTTGGGCTACGGTGAGCACAACACACAAGAGTATAGATTGAACGCAAGTGGACCGCTCAACGAGCAGATCGGATTGAGCCTCAGCGGCCTCTACAGCGACCGGGACGGATTTGTGACGAACCTGCCCACTGGCAGGGAGATCGACGGCCGCGAAACCATCGCAGGTCGGTTGCAGTTCGTTCTGACGCCAAGTAATGCCTGGACAATTCGCCTGACAGCTTCGAGTGATAGGCAAGACGACGGTTTCACGCCGACTTACAGCCCTCTCACTGATGCTGGCCTGCACAAGGTCAACCGGGACGTGCCGGGCTATGTCAATACGGATGTGAACACATACGCGTTGAACGCTGATTTCAGTGGCGAGCATTTGAGGTTCAACTCGGTGACGGCATTTCGAAACTGGGAGCAGGATTTACAGCAGGACTTTGATTTCACAGCCATACCACAGCCTGTTCCCGAGATGGGCTTCATTCCGGTCATCGGTGTGAGCCAACCGGATGTCGAGCAGGTATCCCAGGAGATTCGCCTAGGCTCGGGCGACGCTGATGAACGTTATCAGTGGATACTGGGCGCCTATTATGCCGACCGCGAGGCGGACAACGTTGCTGGCTCACTTTATCCGGCCGGGCTGTTTCATCCACTTTACGGCTTCCTTCCTGGGCCCGTTCAGGATTACACCACCTCGACCCTGTCCGACGAGGATTCGGCACTGTTTTGGCAAAGCAGCTTTGCGCTTGAAAACGGTTTGACGCTGAGTGGCGGGCTGCGCTACCAGGACAGCGACCGCTCGATCAACCGCAGTAACAATTCATCCTCTCTCAATAGCAGCGACGACTGGGATGATGTGCTGCCCAAACTTGGACTGACTTATCGTGTGGGTGAGACCGACACTATTTATGCAAACTTGGCCAAGGGCTTCCAGTCCGGCGGCTTCAATTTTTACGATGGCACACCCGACAGTGCTAAATACGATTCTGCTGAGTCGTGGAATTATGAGATTGGCTGGGCTTCTTCCTGGAATGATGGCCGTTTGCACACTCGTGTAGCGGCCTTTTATAGCGACTTCGAGGATTATCAAGTCTATCGTTTGAACCCGGTCAATCCAACGCAGGCCTACATGGTCAACGCTGAAGAAGCCAACAGCTACGGCCTTGAGATTGAAACTGAGGCGCGGGTGAACGAGACCCTTACTCTCAGCGCGGCCGTTGGATTGGTCAACGCCGAGTTCGATCGATATACAGACAATGTGCTGCGAGGCGCGCTTGGTCCGATGGCGGCCGGTTACGAGTTTAGCGGTAACGAAATTAACTTCGTGCCAGAGTATACCGCCAACCTCGCGGCACGCGTCAACCTACCGTGGAATCTCTCAATGCTATGGGAGGTGCAAGGTGTTGGCGATTACTGGCTTGACGAGGCTAATACCGCCGAGCAGGACGCATACGCACTCTTGAATGGCCGTATCAGCTACAAGCGAGATAACTGGGAGCTCTTTGTTTATGCCCGGAACTTGGCCGATGAAGGCTACTCGAACAACGCGCTTGATCTACGCTACACCGATTTCTCAAATCCGGCTGCGCCTCGACCCGCCGGCATGATCCTGCACATCCCAGGTTGGCCAAGGACATTCGGGGTCGGCTTGAGTGCCCGCTTTTGAGCGAAAGACATACAAGCGAAAAGAAAGGATCCTCTTCGCTTAGTCAACCGCTATTCGCGAGCCATGAGGGTATCATGTTGACTGAGGGCATCTACCTGTTCGGGGTGATCGAGTGTATAATGCAGTCCACGGCTCTCCCTGCGTTTCAGCGCCGAGCGAACGATCAGTTCGGCTACGGTGGCGAGGTTGCGCAGTTCTAGCAGGTCGCTCGTCACAGTGAAGTCCCAGTAGTAGGCTTGGATTTCCTCCTGTAGGTTTTGGACCCTAGTCAGCGCACGTTTCAGTCGCTTATCGGTACGGACAATGCCGACATAGTTCCACATCAACCGCCGTAGCTCCTCCCAGTTGTGTGCCACGACAACCATCTCGTCAGGATCGGTGGCATTGTCAGAATGCCACTTGGGCAGTTCAGCGGTGGTCGGTGCAGGTGGATGATTGAGCACGTATTCGGAGGCTCGGTGCGCATAAACGAGTGCCTCGAGCAGCGAGTTGCTGGCGAGCCTGTTTGCGCCGTGTAGGCCGGTGCAGGCCACTTCGCCGATCGCGTACAGGCCGCCTAGGTCCGTTTCGCCGTGTTTTCCGACCCTTACACCTCCGCATTGGTAATGTGCTGCCGGTACGATCGGGATCGGATTCTTAGTGAAATCGATACCGTATTGTAGGCATGTCTGGTAGATGTTAGGAAACCGGTCCATAAGAAACCGCGCTGGTTTATGGGTGATGTCGAGCAGCACGTGGTCGTCGCCGCTGCGCTTCATTTCGCGGTCGATCGCGCGGGCCACAACATCGCGTGGCGCGAGGGACTTGAGAGGGTGAACGCTCTCCATGAACTGCTGTCCGCGCAGGTTCAGTAGTTCCCCTCCCTCGCCGCGAACCGCCTCGCTGATGAGGAACGATTTGGCCTCCGGATGGTAGAGGCAGGTTGGGTGAAACTGGATGAACTCCATGTTGGCGATGGTAGCCCCGGCGCGGTATGCCATCGCGACCCCGTCACCGGTGGCGATGTCGGGGTTTGACGTGTAGAGATAGACCTTACCGCAGCCGCCTGTGGCCAGTGTGATTATTGGTGATGAAAAGGTCTCAATTTTTCCGGTTTGATTGTTCAGGACATAAACACCGATGCAGCGATTGGGCTGTGCTTGGGCAAGCTTTGCCGAGGTGATGAGGTCGATAGCTAGGTGGTTCTCTAGGACGCTGATATTATTGTGCGCGCCGATGGCAGCCAGTAGTGATCTCTCGATTTCACGGCCGGTGATGTCTTTGGCGTGCAGTATACGACGTTTCGAGTGCCCGCCCTCTCGTGCAAGATCGAGCTCACGATGCCCCTGATTCTCGCGTTCGGAGAACTTCATGCCGAGCTGGATCAATTCCTCGATGCGAGCAGGGCCCTCCTCAATAATACCGCGCACAACTCCCTCATTGCACAGTCCGGATCCGGCAGCGAGCGTGTCGCGTATGTGACAGTCGAACGAGTCTTCCTCGCTTGTTACGGCTGCAATGCCGCCTTGAGCATAGTTGGTGTTAGACTCCGCCCGGCTTTTCTTCGTGATGATCCCAACAGTGCCGGTGCGGGCAACTTTGAGTGCAAACGTCAGTCCTGCGATGCCGCTGCCCAGCACCAGAAAATCAAACTGTCTCGCTGAGTTCAGCATCTATGCAGGAAAGTGTTCGGTCAAAGTCGGCCGTTGTCAATGAGGCGCGTGGAGCCGAAGAACACCGCTAGAGCTAGGTGCGTACCTCGACTAACGCGTTTGACCGACTCAAGCGTCTTTGGGTCGAAAAACTCGATATAATCCAGCTTAGCCAAGCATTGTTGGGCGACAAGCCTAATTAGCTTGCGTCGAAGCGCAACGGAGGGCAGAGGCGAGGCAGCGTTTTTCACCGCCACTCGGGCAGCTCGGATGGTATTGTAAAGTATTGTTGCCTGTTCATGTTCGGCTGTGGTGAGATATCTATTACGTGAACTTAAGGCCAAGCCGTTCCGCCCGCGGACGGTAGGGGCGACGACGATGCGAACCGGGAAATTCAGATCAGCACTCATTCGCCGCACAACAGCGGATTGCTGCCAGTCCTTTGCTCCAAACACGGCAGCATCCGGTTGCACTATGTTGAACAGTTTCGCTACGATCGTTGTGACGCCGCGGAAGTGAGAAGGCCTTGACGCGCCCTCCATCACCTTGACCAAGCGCGACTCGACGACAAACGTGCTACAACCTTCGGGGTAGATTGCCGCTTCACTTGGAGCGAACACGATGTCCGTGCCGCATTCCCGACAGAGTGCAATGTCACGCTTTAGGTTGCGCGGGTATTTCCGGTAGTCTTCGCTTGGGTCGAACTGGATCTTGTTGACGAAAATGCTGACAATCACCGTGCCTTTGGGTCCAGCGATCTTGCGGGCGCGTTGGATCAGGCTCAGGTGCCCCGCGTGCAGGGATCCCATTGTCGGCACGAGCACGACCTTGCAGCCCGTCGCGCGTGCGGTTGCGGATTCGCGCCGTATGTCACTGATAGTAGTAGGGGTTTTCAAGTTCCGTTCAATTAATCAAAGCACATGTCATCATGATAGTTGCTATGCAAAGGCCGTTCCTTTTATAGTTAAAGCCCCTTCTGTGCAACGATATGGCGTATATTCGACATCATTTGATTGTTGTTTTGTTAATGATTGTCATCGTTGGTACGGCGCTTGCGCAGACGGTTTCCGGTAAACCGGTCCCGAGAGTGCCAGATGTCAACGGCTGGTTTGTTCTGTTCAACGGGAAGGGTTTGAGCGGTTGGAGTGTAGTTGACGGTTTGGAGTTAAGCGGTCGCGGCCCGCGGAGTTACCTGTTCAGTCCGGGTACCTATCGGAATTTCATCCTGCAGTTTGAGGCTAAACTCAATGCCAAGGGAGACAGTGGAATCGTCCTGCGTTCGGCGCTCGAGACCGGCGAGCCAAAAGGGTATGAAGTGCAGTTGTGCAACAGCGGCAATGCCCCACAGAAAACCGGCAGCCTATACAATTTTCAAAAGATCCCAGAGAGAACAGTTGCGGATGACGAATGGTCGACGCAAACCATCGTCGCCATCGGTAAGCGTATTTTGATTGAGGTGAACGGCAAACTGCTTGTTGATTATACCGACAAGGAAAGCACCTACGGCGAGGGGCACATCGCGTTCCAACAACACGATCACGCCAGCCAGGTAAACTTCAAAAACATCCGCATCAAGCCTATGCCGGACGATATCGTCACGGCATTGGAAGGACTCGCCAAAATATTTCCATCGCTCGTCGAGGAGAAAAAAAACGACTAACCCAATTGCTTGGCGGACGGTGAGTCGATCGCTAGGGCCATAAGCCACAATAAGTCGGAGAGCCGGTTGAGGTACACAACGGCATTAGATTCGCGTGGCGAACCGCTTTTAAGCACTGTCACCACACTTCGCTCGGCTCGGCGGCAGACGGTCCGGGCGAAGTCCAATTGCACGGATGGCACCGATCTGCCAGCCAACGCCCACCCCTCGAAGTTCAACCCGGCGTTCTCCAATTCGCTGATCCATTCTTCCAGGTTGGATGTGTCAGACATGGTCAGCTTGTCGAATTTGGCTTTGGTGTATTGGCTGGCGTCTTCTGGGAGGCTGGCGAGTTCACCCATCAGGGCGATCAACGACTGCTGAATGGTGGTTAGTTTTTCGGCGAAACCGGATTGCTGAAGGTGCACTTTGGCTAGGCCGAGGGCGACACTAAGTTCATCCACATCACCGCATGCGGCTATCCGGGGGTCGTCCTTGTCAATACGCCGCGAGAACAGCAGATCCGTCTCGCCGTCATCTCCGGTTTTGGTTGTGATGCTCATGGCTCAGCAAAGAATTATTACCGCTTACCCAGATGGAGTAAATGCAAAAATTCATTTCCGGTCTTGCCAACAGTGCCATTATGTTACCAGCATGTTCCCGGTGCTTTGCAGTGGTAATCAGTTTGCCCCGACGCTTACCGATGCTGATCTGCATCTGATAGGCGAGGGGAATGAACTACGGCTTTACGACAAGTTGGGTGCACAGTTGGGTGAAGTGGATGGTATACACGGCACGGCATTTTCTGTCTGGGCGCCGAATGCCAAGCGAGTGAGCGTGGTTGGAGACTTCAACAGCTGGAACGGCCGCCGGCACATCATGCGAAACCTCGACGAATCTGGCCTGTGGGAGGTGTTCGTGCCGGGAGTTGGGCAGGGAACGCTTTACAAATTTGAATTGATCAACGCGCAGGACCGATTGCTGCTCAAGACCGATCCGATGGGGCGTTTCTTCGAGAAAGCGCCCAAGAATGCGGCAATCGTCTGGGACGCAGCTGGGTTCGAATGGAGCGATCAAGTATGGTTGGAGCAGCGAGCAAAACGAGATGAGTTCGAGTCGCCGATGAGCATTTACGAGGTGCACCTTGGCTCTTGGCGCAAGCACAACGACGCCGAGTCGTACTCGTACCGCGAACTTGCCAGTGAGATGGTCGATTACGTGAGGGAAATGAATTTCACGCACGTCGAGTTCATGCCGGTGGCTGAACACGCCTATTATCCATCATGGGGATATCAAGTGACTGGGTTTTACGCACCGACAAGTCGCTATGGCACGCCGGATGACTTCGCAGCATTGGTCAATGCACTACACGAGGCTGGCATCGGTGTGATTCTCGATTGGGTGCCGGCCCATTTTCCGAAGGACGACTTCGCGTTGGCACAGTTTGATGGCACGGCGCTTTATGAACATGCTGACCCTCGCCGGGGTGACCATCCGGACTGGGGCACGCATATTTTCAACTACGGTCGACCGGAGGTTCGCAATTATCTAACTGCCAACGCGTTGTACTGGTGCGACCTCTTTCATATTGATGGTCTGCGTGTTGATGCCGTGGCGTCGATGTTATACCTTGACTATTCACGGGGACCTGGCGAATGGCTGCCCAACAAGCACGGAGGGCGGGAGAATCTTGAAGCGGTTGACTTCTTGAAACAAGTCAATCACCACGTGCTGACACGGCATCCCGGCGTGGTGACCATCGCCGAGGAATCAACCGACTGGCCGAAGGTGACGCATCCGCCTTCAGAGGGAGGGCTGGGTTTTTCTTTCAAATGGAATATGGGCTGGATGCACGACAATCTCGCGTTTCTACGGAAGGAACCGGTGCTCCGTAAAGGGCATTTTGACAAGGCCACATTTGCGATGCTTTATCACTACGGGGAGAACTACGTGCTGCCGCTTTCCCACGACGAGGTGGTGCACCTGAAAGGTTCGTTGTTAGGGAAAATGCCTGGCGACGACTGGCAGCGCTTGGCCAATCTTCGGCTGCTGCTTGGTTTTCAGTGGACATTTCCCGGCAAGCTGTTGCTTTTCATGGGTGGCGAGATCGGACAGGCTAACGAGTGGATCGAAGACCGGCAACTCGATTGGCCATCGGCGAAGGAAGACTCACCGGGACGCAGGATCCAATCGTGGGTGCGCGATCTTAACCGACTATATCGCGACGAGCCGGCACTATGGGAGGCCGACTACGACAGGGTCGGGTTCCGCTGGGTGAACTGTACGGACCGCAACGCCTGTGTGCTGTCGTTTTTGCGTCACAACAAATCCGGAACGGGGACGTTGCTTGTTGTCGTCAACTTCACACCAGTGCGCCGAAACGGTTACCGCATCGGCGTGCCGATGCTTGGCCGGTGGGAGGAGCGCCTCAACAGTGATGCGGACATTTACGGTGGGAGCAAAAAAGGCAGCGACGGCTATTGTGAAGCCGATAGCCTAGCGATGGACGGCTTTGACCAATCATTGGCAATCGAGTTGCCACCCTTGGCTGTAGTTGTCTTCCGCTTGCTCAAATAACAGAGACAGCACATACCACGCGCGAACACTTCCTCAATCTGTGCTTGGCTGATTTGCCGTTGCAGTGACGTTACGCTTAGGACAGGCTCGCGTTGATGATCCGGTTGAAAACAGTGATGGCTGGCCTAGCCCAAAGTTGCTCGGCTGCCATTTATCCTGAGGTATGCCAAATGTGCGGCGATGAGACAGCCAAGCCGGAGGAAGGATTCATTGGAAGAGGTTGCCAAGCCAAGTTTAAACCGATCAAACCACCGTTTTGCCGACGGTGCGGGCAGTCGTTCAAGGGGGAGTTTAGCGGCGGATTTGAGTGTGCAAACTGCAAGGAGATGGGATTTCAGTTTAAGTTTGCGCGGGCGGCGATGCTGGCCAACGCGGACATGCTTGAGGTCATCCACCGTTTCAAATACGAGCAGGCACTCTGGTTGGTGCCGCTGTTTGAACGGATGCTCAGTGACAGTGTGCTCGAACAAATTCGGGATTGGGGTGGTGATTGCCTTGTGCCGGTGCCACTACATCCGGTAAGTTTCCGCCAGCGCGGGTTTAACCAAGCTGAGCAACTGTGCCGCAGCATTTGCCAAAAAAGCGGCCTAATCGTGGAAGTGCGCGCGATAATACGCAACCGAGTGACCCAGAGCCAGACACTGCTTTCCCGGAGCGCACGGGCGGCCAACGTGCGTGGGGCGTTCGAGCCCTACAAAGTGAAGTTGGACGGTAGGCGCGTAGTGCTTGTCGATGATGTTTTAACGACCGGAGCCACCACCAGTGATTGCGCACGCGCCTGCAAAAGAGCGGGAGCGGCAGAGGTAGGAGTATGGACGCTTGCACGGGGATTGAGTTTGCCAGAACACTGAAAACGACATGTCTGATTTATCTGATTTTTCCAAGAACACACCACAGTTAGAAACGGTGGACGTCGAATCGATCCCGACCGGTATTGAGCCCGGTCGCAGCTCTGCCAAAATGAAATTCAGCGATTCCGCATCGCGAAAAAAAAATATCCCCAAGGGTTTATGGACCAAGTGCGGCAAGTGCGCAGAGTTGATCTACGACAAGGATCTTGATGAGAACTACAAGACTTGCTTGTCCTGCGGTTACCATTTCCCTATCCCTGCCCGAGTGCGGTTGGCGTCACTCGTTAACGAAAAGTCGTTCAAGGAGATGGATGTCGGCATGCGCAGCGTGGACGTTCTCAAGTTTAGAGGAACAGCGTCGTATACCTCCAAGCTCGACCGATATCAAAAAAGCACTGGCGAGAACGATGCCGTTATCACAGGCTTATGCCGAATGGGTTTGCACAGGGTCGCGCTGGGCATCATGGATTTTTCTTTTCTCGGTGGCTCGATGGGCTCGGTTGTCGGGGAGAAGCTCACACGCCTGATTGAGGTCGGCACCAAGAAAAAACTGCCAGTGGTCATTATCTCCACCAGCGGTGGCGCACGCATGTACGAGGGGATGTTTAGCCTCATGCAGATGGCTAAGACTTGTGGCGCATTGGCGTATCACTCCGAGGCGTGCCTGCCGTATATCAGTGTATTAACACATCCGACCACTGCTGGCGTGATGGCGAGTTACGCCAGCGTGGGTGATCTGATTGTGGCGGAACCGGGTGCGATGATCGGCTTCGCCGGGCCACGCGTGATTAAGGACACTACGCAGGCGGAGTTACCGCCCGGCTTTCAGACAGCGGAGTTTCTTCTCAATCACGGGATGATTGACGCCATCGTGACGCGTAATGAAATGCGCGATTTGCTGATCAATTACCTCGACTATCTCAGCGCAGGCTTGGCCAAACCAAAGCCCAAGTGTGCCGGGAGTAAAATATCGTCCTGAGAATCAACTGCGATTGGCGGCGTGTCGGGCCAGTTCTGCTACGTAGGCATCTTGTAATTGGGCAACGAGCGGGTGTGAAGCAACCGCCACGCCGTCCACTTGGCCAACAACGATGATACCAATCGTCGTCGAGGTAACGAAGACAGCCTCGGCTAGTTGCAGAAAGTCGAGGGCAACAGACTCTTCGCGCACTGTCTGGCCAAGCGCGGAGGCCAAATCGATCACCAGTCGCCGACTGACTCCCGGTAATACTCCATCCGACACCGGGGGGGTAAACAGCGTGTTGTTTTTTATACAAAACAAGTTCGCCGAAGAGGTTTCAGTGACATTGCCGTCGGAGTTGAGGATCAAACCGTCGTCCGCGCCTTGCTCGGCGGCCTCGCACTTGGCCAGCACGGAGATAAGTTTGTTAGCTGATTTAACCTTAGACAACGGATCGCCAACGGCAATCCGGGCTCGGGTGCCCACCAGCGACAGTGGCTTGTTGGGTGGGGTGGGCAGTGGATGCTGCGTGATTAGCAGTGTCGGTTTCTCGTCGCCGGTCACACTGTATCCGCGCTCGCCGGCGCCACGGGTGAGGCTGATACGCATGACACTCTCTGGATCACTGTTTAGTTTGGCTAATTCCTGAACATTGACCAGAAGCGACTCTTTCGACTGGGGCAGGGGGATCTGAAGCGAACCTGCACCATCTATGAATCGTATCATGTGCCACTCCCATAGGAACGGTCGCTGGGCATGAATCCGAATTGTCTCAAACAACCCGTCGCCGTAGAGAAACCCGCGATCATTCGCTGCAATACGCACATCAGCAAAAGGAAGAAGCCGGCCGTTCAAAACGACTGTTGTAAAGGAGTCGGACAAAATCAGCGCTTTAACAGACTAGTTTTCGAATTGTAAAAAGAAGAGATGGGGTGACCGACGGGACTCGAACCCGCAACAACCAGAATCACAATCTGGGGCTCTACCATTGAACTACGGCCATAAGTAAATCGCAAATTGCTGCTATGCAAGTTGTTAGCAACCGAATGGTGTTCATTGTTTGAGATCGTGATACCCTCAGGTTTTCCACTTTATCCGCAAAAAACCGGCACAAAAACCGGCACAGGTGTCTGTTCAGACGGGAGGAACTCAACCAAGGCACTCCTAATGCAGCAAGCTAATTCCAAGCATCCGGCGGGGGGGCTTCTCAACTCCACGCGATCAATTCATCAATAATGGATTTTGGCTTGGAGGATTTTGGGGCAAAAGAGGGCTGATGGTGATGGCAGTGCCACCCAAGTGTGCCGTGATGTCAGTCGCCACCACCACAGCCGCCACAGCCGCCACCACAGCCGCCGCCTCCGCTGCCACCGTTGCCACCTCGCATCCGCTTGAACCGAAGCAAAATAATTGGAGATGTTAGTAAAATCATAAGTACAAACACCTGCCAATCCATCCAAGCACTGTCAAAAGCAAATAAGCAAATGATGGCTACAAAAAGCAAATAAGCCACTAAGACCAGAAAATTGAAAATTTCCTTGAGACATCCCATTACAACCCAATGAGACGCCACCACCAGTTCACCGTCAAGCGGTCAGAAAGAAGAGTCGATTTAACTGTTGCCGCCGAACAACAATCCCGTGGCGTTCAAGTGGTGGAGTGGGTTGGTTCATTTGCCAGCGGCTTTCAATTCTTCAGATACTGCTGATGAATCAGAGAACCGAAGATAGCGAGGACGGATTAGCCGTTACTTGACCAGCTTGATGCCGCCCATGACGCCAAGTGCTGAACCAGTTGCCAGCGAAATCCATTTGCTGGTGGAGCAGACTTGCCAACCTGTGCCGAGACCGAACTGAACGTCATTCCTTCCTTCCCAAAAAGCGACAATCAGCAACATCAGGCCGGCACAGAAAACGATGCTGGATAACATTATTGCCACCTTGGTGTACCACTTCATAGCGAGGAAA
>Ga0163108_10001308_pt1 | contig 18264 bp, 18 predicted proteins | sample Fk1155metaG_FD_109644 | JGI IMG/M metagenome (GOLD analysis project Ga0163108, IMG submission 109644) | Marine microbial communities from the Central Pacific Ocean - Fk160115 155m metaG | ecosystem: Environmental > Aquatic > Marine > Oceanic > Photic zone | place: The Central Pacific Ocean...
AACACTTTTGCGAATCTATAACCTAGACCAGAAGAAGCTCCCGTGACTAAAGCCACTTGATCACTTAAATCTATTGAAAAGTTTGGATTTGAAAATTCTGTCATTTTTAATTCTCCTATTGACGAAAGATTAATGAAAAGGTCACTGGAACTGATTTACTTACGCTTGGTAGACCCGCAATTACTCGCAAGGACTCGATACCACCAGATAGCCCCAATCTATCAGCATTTAATAATAAAGGCTCAGAACTTCTAACTGAGAAAGACTGATCACTCAATCTAGTTATATTTAGCTTTAAAGGCATAGAAAATTGTTTGCCTTTAAGTTCTAGCATCCCTCTATAGGTAACATCCGAAGATTTTCCCACTTCAGTTAATAAAATAGTTTGTAAGTCTACCTCTAGTTTGAAAGTAGCTATGGGATAAACCTTGGTTTCAAATAAAAGATTACCCATTCTTTCATTACGAATTGGTATTAGGGTTTCTAAACTAGAAAGATTAACAATAACTTGGGCTGGACCATTATTCTTTACTCTACCTGAAAGTTCTTTGAAGGTATGAATTTCAGCTATATCAGAAGCCTTAATTGAAATAAAATTTATCCTAGATTCCTCGTTTACCAAACTCCAATCTGAAAACACAGGGGTAGAAAACAAAAATAAAACCCAGAAATATAAGGAGATTTTGATTAAGGATCTAAACATATTGATTTAATCAAATATCATATCTTAAAGGTCAAAATTAATGATAGCTAAATCTTAAAGAAAATTTGAAGAAGCTTAGTCCCTTCATTATTTCACAAGAAGCATGGAAAATTTATCGGTCTAAAAAATTGAGATTCTACGACTTACTAGTATTTAGGAAAGCCAAGTCAGAAGTTCTTCACATTTTATATTCACCTTTGCTTTCACAAATTTTGGAGCGTTTTCATGGGGTGCTAAGAGACTTTTGTTTCAATATTAAGCTGTCCTTCCAGACCTGCAATTCGATGTATTGAGCTTTCTAAGTAGGCCGGATCACTGGTCATTTCCAGCATCGCCTTGAGGCCGGGATACCTGACGATCGCGATCTTGTCCCAAAGATCTTCTACCTCTCCCAGCATCAAACGGCTCACCTGACCCTCGAATATCAGTTGCCCACCAACTTTTTCGATATGCGCCCGAACCTCAGTGCTATAGATCGCGTAGGCTTGCTCACCGGTCAGGTCCGTTTCACGACCATCTTCATATTCAGCTTTATCCTTGAATTTAAGCAGGTTCACCATGTGAATCGGTGTGTCTGCATCTCCCTCCATAAAACCCTTAATTTGTTCTTCATTAGGCGTTACTTTGTTTTCTACTTTCATAGGCATCCTCGTCGATGCTGGTGACTCAATTCAGTTGTACCAGTACACCGGCACATCGGTTTCATCCAGCAGTTGTTCAAGTGTTTGTCTGGGTAATTTGGCCCTTGATATGAATCACTCTCACTATAAACTATTGGCACTATCAGTGTTATATTTTTAGTGTTATATTTTTAGTATAGATCGATTATCCAAACAGGATGTAAATTCCACAGAAAGAACAAATGACAAACAGCAAAACCCTACCTGTCCTCCATGGCTCCAATATTTCTCCTTACGTCCGCAAGGTTCGGGTGGCTCTCGCCTACAAGGGCATCGAGTACAGCAACACCCAACAGAACCCGTTCAACGCCCCTGAGGAGTTCATAGTGAAGAGTCCGTTGTCGAAGATTCCTTGCTGGGAAGAGGGAGAACTCATTCTGCCGGACTCTTCCGTGATCCTGAGCTACCTGGAGTACCGCTATCCTGACCCGCCGCTCTTGCCTGTTGCAGCTGGCCCAAGGGCACGGGCACTCTGGTTAGAGGAGTACGCCGACACCAAGGTGGGGGAGACCGTGGCCGGCGTCTTTTTTCAGCGGGTTATACGGCCGACTGCGTTCAAGCAGGAAACCGATGAGCGGTTAGTAACGCATTTGCTGGATTCAGCTCTGCCCAAGGTCTTCGATTACCTCACCGGTTGTCTAGGGGACGATGAGTTCATGGTCGGTGGTGAATTTTCGCTCGCCGACATCGCCATCACGAGCGCCTTCGTTAACTTCGAGCTGGCGGGAGAGACAGTAGACACGGCCAGATGGCCAGAGTTAGCCAGTTACACCCAACGCGTTCATGCCCTGCCCTGCTACGCGCCTATCGTCAAGGCCGATCTGGAGGGCGAGTTTGCGAGATTCAGACCGAAGGACAGTGGCAATGCCTGAAGCAATATTCTGGCTGTAGGCCAGTAATTCATTTACTTAAGATAAGATGGTATTTGATGTTTTTTAAAAAGATATACGCGGCATTCATTAATTCTTTCAAAGGCATTTATCGAGCTTTGCGAGAAGAATTTGCTTTTCAGATAGAGTTTTTTCTTTCCGCTTTTTTAATTCCTAGTTCTTTTTTTATAGGTGACAATGTGCTTGAAATAATCTTATTGTCTGGAAGCACTCTCTTCATACTGTTAGTGGAATTATTAAATACTGCTATTGAAACAACTTTGGACAGAATTGGTACAGAAGAAAATGATTTAACAAAGTATGCAAAAGACATGGGTTCAGGAGCAGTCCTTATTTCTCTTCTGCTTTGGTTAATTACCTGGTCTTTGATAGTTATTTACTAGACTTCAAAGTCTAATCATGTAAAAAGAGTTCTTTCTAGGGAAATATTAAAATGCGTCAGCTCGAAACTGTCTCCATGCGTACCAAGCTAGCTTTTGGCGTTGGTGCTTCAGGCGAAGCAGGAACATTATGGATGTTCAACGCTCTCACTTTTTTCTTTTATAACCAGGTCTTAGGACTTCCTCCTGATCTAGCAGGATACGCTGTTGCCATAGCTATAGTTTTTGATGCTGTAACTGATCCAGTAATGGGTTCGATTTCTGATCGATTTAGATCAAAGTATGGTAGGCGTCATCCTTTTATGTTTGCTGCCCCCGGACCAATACTAATAGCTTTATTTTTTATATTTAATCCTCCAGATTCTGTGAGTACGGATTTTCAATTATTTGCTTGGTATACAGTCTTCACCATATTTTTAAGGGTTAGTCTGACGTTATTTACGGTGCCCCATTTAGCTTTAGGGGCTGAACTTTCTGACGACTACGATGAGCGCTCAAAGGTAATGAGCTACAACACTCTATTTGGATATGTAGGAGTCGTATTTATGCACGTTTTTGTTTGGTTCATCATATTCGATAAATTCGAAGGTGGGCAGAGAAACATAGACGCCTATGCGCCCATAGTAATTTATGCTTCAGTTTTGATTGCAACTTGTATTCTTGCTTCTGCTTGGTTTACCAAAGACCGTATTCCTTTCCTTAAAAAACCTCCAGATGATGGAGAAAAAATAGGTTTTAAAAGGTTAATCAAGGACATGTCAGCTGCTATATCAAATAAGAATTACTTAAACTTATTAATTGGTCTTTTCTTTCTATCAGTGTTGATAGGAACCCATGAAACCTTGGGCTTATACATGGTTACCTTCTTTTGGGAATTAACTCCTTATCAAATAGGTTTTTTAATTATTAATAATATTATCGGTTATGCCTTGGGATTTATTCTAGCTGCTCGATTACATAGAAGGTTTGATAAAAGAGCTACTATTGTTTTTACCTGTTTATCTCTCAGTATTTTTTGGTCCGCTGCTGTCACCCTTAGGCTATTAGATCTTGCTCCCCAAAATACTACTTGGGAATTGGTTATCTTCATCATTTGCTTTGGGGCTGTCTCATCAACTAGCGGTTCTATCTTACACATAAGTGTGATGTCAGCTCTTGCAGATGTTTCAGACGAAAATGAGCTAAAAACAGGCATGAGACAAGAAGGAATATATTATTCAGCTAGAGCTTTTTTTGGTAAGGCCTCCAATGCATTCGGTCATGTGGTGGCTGGTTTAGCATTAAAGTATATAGGTTTTCCTGAAAATGCTGTCCCAGGAGAACTGTCTAGCGAGATGATTTTCCAACTTGGTATTATTGATGGACCTTTTGCTATGATTTGGGGTTTCATAGCAGTCTTCTTTTACTATCGATATGGAATTAACAGAAAATATCATGCACAAATTCAAGAACAACTTCAGATCAAAAAAGAAGCCGATAACTCTTCAAATCAACCTGAATCTGTATAATGCGTGCTGAATTAACAACTTGAATTTTGAAATGAAGAAAGTTTCGCAGAAGAAAGTCACAACAATAAGAAATAAACCCTCCAGAAAACAAGCGGAAGAGGCAGTTAAAACCTTAATCAAATGGGCTGGAGACAATCCTGAAAGGGAGGGTTTACTAGAAACCCCCAAAAGAGTGGTTAACTCTTACAAAGAATTCTTTAGTGGATACGATAGTAAACCAGAGCAGATTCTTTCAAAGACCTTTGATGAAGTCGAGGGATACGATGAAATGGTCATTGTAAGAGATATTGCTATTGAATCTCATTGTGAGCATCACATGGTTCCTTTTATTGGTATTGCTCACATTGGATACATTCCTAATAAAAGAATAGTAGGCATAAGTAAATTAGCAAGAATAGCTGATGTTTTTGCCAAACGTCTTCAAACTCAAGAAATCATGACAGCCCAAATAGCTGACACTATAAATGAAGTACTTAAACCTAAAGGTGTGGCAGTAGTAATTGATGCTCAGCATCAATGTATGACAACTCGAGGAACCCACAAAACTGAAAGTAGCACTATCACAAGCAGAATGTTGGGTTTATTTAGAACGAATTCTAATACCAGAAATGAATTTATGAATCTCATAAATTCAGCCAATAGTTAATTCTCTTAAAGTTGTCTAAGCAAGACATAGTTAACTCCGAATCTTTTATTCTTGCTTCTGGGTCTAAAATTAGGAAAAAAATTCTTTCGGATCACGGAATTAACTTCGATGTCCAAAAGTCTGAGATTGATGAAGAGGAGCTAAAAAAAAATATTCTAAACCTCCCGTTTGAGGAAAGGGTAATAAAATTATCCTCAGCTAAAGCTAAAGAAGTTAGTGAGATAAATTCAGAACGCTATGTTGTTGGGGCCGACCAAATGTGTGTATGCAAAGGTACGGTTTTTAATAAACCTGGAAATCCAGAAAATGCTATAAATAACTTAAAACTTTTAGCAGGCAATACTCATTGCCAATACAGTGGAATAAGTATTTTTTTAAATGGAAAGTCACTATGGACTTTTTGTGATAAAGCCACTTTAACAATGAAAGAACTCTCGGATGAAGAAATAATGTCTTACGTTTTAGAAGATGAACCTTATGAATGTTGTGGTTCTTATAAGTATGAATCTTTAGGGGCAACTCTTTTTTCAAAAGTTAAAGGCTCTGAATACACCGTCCAAGGTCTCGCGTTTGTACCACTTATAAATGCATTTAAAGAGCTTGGTATCTCTTTATAAAAATAAACTCTACCTGTAAGTTTGAATCGGTCTTTTTGATCCCTCAATAGAAAACAAAACCTGCCATAACTGAAGACTTCTGGTCCTAAAATTAGCAGCACTGGAAAGTAACCAATAAGTCCACATTCTATAAAATTCATTGTCGTACTGTTCTTTTAGTTTTTCATAGTTATTAACAAAGTTGTCATACCAGCACATCAAGGTTTTATCATAATGAGGGCCAATATTGTGCCAGTCATCAAAAATGAAGATGCCTTCACTTGATTTTGCTATCTGCTCAGCTGACGGCATCATTCCATTTGGAAAGATATACTTTTCTATCCAAGGATCTGTATTTGTTGTGGATTCGTTTCCTCCTATGGTATGCAAAAGAAAAGCACCCTCCTCATTTAAGCAACTTCTAACAACTTCAAAAAACTCTTTGTAGTTTTTATAACCTACAGCTTCGAACATACCAATGGAATAAATTGCATCAAATTTCTCATCTAGATCACGATAATCCATCAATCTAAATTCAACATCCATATTGCCGGAATTTTGTTTTGCATATTCTATTTGCTCTTTTGAAATGGTAATTCCAACCACAGTCACTCCGTAGTTGTTAGCGAAGTGTTTTGCTGCCCCACCCCAACCACAGCCAATATCTAGAACCTTCATTCCGGGTTTAAGATCTAATTTTTTAGCTACTAGGTCTAATTTTGCTAATTGAGATTCTTCTAAGGTAGAGACGTCTTTAGTCCAATAGCCACATGTGTACATCATGGTCTTATCAAGCATCAAAGAAAAAAGATCGTTGCCAATGTCGTAGTGACGTTCAGCAACCTGAAAAGCTCTTGAGATAGATTGCAAGTTTCTCAGTTTACTCTTCATTTTTCCAAAAAATAATGGTACTCCACCTATTTCATTGTAAATACCGCTTCTAAGAATTTTTTCGAAAAAAAGGTCTAGACGATCACAATCAAACCAACCTTTCATGTAACTCTCCCCAAAACCCAGGGTTCCATTGAAGAGAATATTTTTATAGAGATCTGGGTTATAAACTTTTATATCCCAGGGGCGACTACCATCTATTTCAATGTCTATAGTTGCTAAGAACTCAGAATACTTGTCTAGTAGTATTTTATTAAGCATGTCGATTTTCATTCTAAATTGATTTCACGCATAAAATAAACTAAATTTTACACTTAAGATTCCGTTAAACTGTGTCAAACAACATATATATAGAAGATGGGTGAAGCAAATATAGACAGAAAACATAACCAAATTGAAGATCTGGGATTTGATCCGGATGCTTTAGCTGAAAAGTATCAGCTCGAAAGGGATAAGCGCCTTAGAGAGGATGGTAATGATCAATACCTTGAAGTCAAAGGAGAATTTTCTTATTTTGTTGAAGACCCATATATAGAAGAAGAGTTAGAAAGAAGTCCTCTTGAAGATGAAGTAGAAGTGATCATTGTAGGAGGCGGTTTCGGAGGAATGTTAGCGGCTGCTAGGCTAAGAGAAGCTGGAATAGATGACTTTAGAATTATCGAGAAAGGTGGTGATTTTGGTGGAACATGGTACTGGAATAGATACCCTGGAGCATCTTGTGATATTGAATCATATGTCTATTTCCCTCTATTAGAAGAAACAGGCTTTGTTCCTAAGAAAAAATATACAGATGCCCCAGAAACTCTAGAATACTGTCAAATACTTTCAAAAAAATTCAAGCTTTACGAAAATGTTTGTTTTCAGACCGAAGTAACTTCAACTAAATGGGATGAAGAAGCTGAGAGATGGGTTATTCATACCAATAAAAAAGACCGCATGAAGGCTAAGTATATAGTGCATTCAAATGGTCCTTTGAACAGACCAAAGTTGCCAGCAATAACGGGTATAAATGATTTTAAAGGCCATACTTTTCACACCAGCAGATGGGATTATGAATACACTGGTGGTACTTCTCTTGGAAACTTATCTCGTCTAAAAGGTAAAAGAGTGGCTGTTATTGGTACAGGTGCTACCGCTGTGCAATGTGTTCCTCATTTAGGAGAAGCCGCTGAAAAGCTGTATGTCTTTCAAAGAACCCCTTCCTCGATAGATATAAGGAATAACAAAGAAACAGATGAGCAGTGGTTAACTAACCAAAAACCTGGCTGGCATAATGAAAGAAGAAATAATTTTGAATCGCTCCTTACTGGTGCACCCATAAAAGAAGATTTGGTATCAGATGGTTGGACAGAAGCATTTAGACTCTTATTTGGAAGTATAAGAAGCAAGGCTCCATCTAAATTAAGAATGTTTTCTTGGGCGGTAACTTCAGTCACTTCGCCAGATATGTATAAACTTGGTTTAAAACAATATATGACAAATAAGGCCATGACTCACATGGACATAAGGAATGCTATGCAAACGGCTGACTACCAAAAAATGGAAAAAGTGAGGGCTCGTGCTGACGAAGTGGTTCAAGACAAAGATACTGCTGAATCATTAAAACCTTACTATAACCAGTTCTGCAAAAGACCTTGCTTTCATGATGAGTATTTAAAAACTTTTAATCTTCCCGGCGTTGAACTTATAGATACCGACGGTAAAGGGTTAAGTGAAATTTCTGAAAAAGGTATTATCTTTGAAGGCAAGGAATACGAAGTGGACTGTATTATTTTCGCTACTGGCTTTGAAGTTGGAACTGACTATAGCAGAAGAGCAGGTTATCAAATTTATGGTATAGACGGAGTATCTATTTCAGAAAAGTGGCAAGAAGGTCTATCAACTTTTCATGGTATGCACTCAAAAGGGTTTCCAAATTGCTTCTTTTTTGGTCCTGCTCAGTCTGGATTTACAGCTACTTACACTTATTCACTTGACGAACAGAGCATTCATCTAGCCTATATTCTTAAAAGTGCAAAAGAGAAAGGTGTTTCAAGGGTAGAGGCTACACAAGAAGCTGAAAATCAATGGGTACAAACCATAATTGAGAAAGCAAGACTTACTGCAGATTTTCAAGAAAAATGCACGCCAGGTTATTACAATAATGAAGGTAATGTTAATCGGAAGCCTCAAAACGGTATGTACGGAGGAGGTCCAATTGAGTTCTTTGCTTTAATGAAAAAGTGGCGATCGAAAGGAAATCTAGAAGGCCTCGAGTTAACTAAATAATAAGTCATTAAACCTTTAGTTCAAATTCTAGAACTCACTGAGTCTCCTAATGAAAATGAGATTTTGGAGATGCATTCTATTAATCAGGAAAATATTCCAGAGGTTGGGGATGTATCAGCAATTGAAGATTTCAGAGCTCTGGTTAACTGGTCTGAAAATATCTTTGTTTACAAATTTGAAAGTATTATTAAAGCTTTCGTTCTCTGCATGAGAGAAGAACAGACTTATCATTCATTAAATTACAAATATATTTCTAGCCGTTTTCAGAAGTTTCTTTACGTTGATAGAATTGCCGTTCAAGAAAATTTTAGAAGGAAAGGAATAGCTAAAAAAATTTATACAACGGTAATAGATAAAGGAAAGGAAAATAATTTAGATATTCTTTGTGAAGTAAATACTAGACCTCCAAATGAACCTTCAATGACTTTTCACCGAAAAATGGGTTTTGAAGAAGTGGGAACAAATGATTTTGAAAAAAATAGTGTTGTCTACCTAAGAAGACCATGTAATGCCAATGAGTCCTGAGCTTAACAAAATATTCACCGTAGATCCTTTTGAAAAGATGCACCAAGACAGTCTTGGTGAGGTTTGCAACCTTCTTAAAGGTAAGTGGGTTAACAGTGAGAAGTTTAGGAAAGATATACCAGATCCTTTGAATGGTGAGGCTTTTCTGAATGTCCCAGATACCACTGAGTACTCTGACTACATAAACAACCTAGATATATGTCCTAAAAGCGGTCTACATAATCCGCTAAAAAATGTAGAAAGGTATTTGATGTTAGGTAAAGTATGCGCAAAAGTTGCTGAAGCACTAAGAAATGAAGAGGTGTTAGGGTACTTTGTTAAGTTAATTCAAAGAGTCATGCCGAAAAGCGACTCTCAATGTCTAGGAGAGGTAAAGGTAACCAGAGTTTTCTTTGAAAACTTCTCAGGTGATAACGTACGTTTTTTGGCTAGAAGTTTTTCCAATCCGGGTGACCATTTAGGACAGGAATCATCTGGCTATAGATGGCCTTTTGGTTCTATATGCATAATTGCACCTTTTAACTTCCCACTAGAAATACCTGCTCTTCAAGTGATGGGTGCCCTTTTCATGGGCAATAGACCTTTAGTAAAAGTAGACTCAAAGGTTAGTGTAGTATTTGAACAACTTTTAAGATTATTAATTCATTGTGGCTTACCTGCTGAAGATGTTGATTTTATCAATTGCAAAGGCCAAGTAATGGGTGAATTGGTGGAAAAGAGTGAAAATAAAATTAGACTTCTACAATTCACCGGTTCAAAAGAAGTAGCTAATAAATTGGCAGTGGATTCTAAAGGTAAAATTAAAATAGAAGATGCTGGTTTTGATTGGAAAATTATAGGACCTGATTATGACCCTGAATGGCTAGAATATGTGGCTTGGCAATCCGATCAAGATGCTTATAACGCTTCAGGACAAAAGTGTTCAGCACAGAGTATTTTGTTTGTTCATGAAAACTGGGAGAAAGATCTCATTCCCAGATTAGTTGATTTAGCTTCAAAACGAAAACTTAAAAATCTGGATATTGGTCCTGTACTGACTTGGTCAAATTCCCAATTAAAAGACCATCTTAATTCTTTACTTAAGATTGAGGGGTCAAAGCTGTTATTTGGTGGAGAAGAGTTAAGCGGTCATTCAATACCAGCTGTTTATGGGTCTATTCAACCAACTGCTGTGCAAGTTCCCCTTCAAGAGCTTTTAACAAATAACTTTGAACTAATAACTAAAGAAGTCTTTGGACCTTTTCAAGTTGTAGCTTCATATTCAGATCAAGAAGTCGATAAACTTAAAGAAGTTCTTGAAAAGATAACTCAAAACTTAACTGCTGCAATTGTTAGTAATGATACTTTTTTTCAACAAACTATATTAGCTAATACCGTGAATGGAACAACCTATACTGGAATGAAAGCGAGAACTACGGGAGCTCCTCAAAATCATTGGTTTGGGCCTTCAGGTGACCCAAGATCAGCGGGAATTGGAACTCCAGAAGCTATTATTAATACCTGGAGTGCACACAGAGAAATAATTAAAGATACAGGACCTTAATAGAACTTATTTTTCTTGTAAGCTAGCATCCCTTTCCCCAAAGTCCCATCCAGCTCCATTATTGTCATAATTCCTTAAAATTCTTTTTGCTACTGATTGGACATGTACTTCATCAGGTCCATCGTAGATTCTGGCCTCTCTAGCATGTCGGTACATCAAACTTAGAGGGGTGTCATCAGTTAGTCCTTTTGCTCCGTGAACTTGAATAGCTCGATCAATAACATTGTGAACCATTTCAGCTCCAACTACTTTGATCATTCCTATCTCAATTCTTGCATCATCTCCTTGATCTATACGCTTAGCCGCATCCAGAGTTAGCTGTCTACTAGCCTGGATCTCGCAAGCACTATCAAAAACAAATTTCTGCATTAATTGTTTTTCAGCTAAAGAAGAACCGAATGCAGTTCTTTCATGCAATCGTCTGCACATTAAATCAAAAGCTCTTTGCGCCTGACCTAACCACCTCATGCAATGAAATATTCTGCCTGGTCCAAGTCTTCTTTGGGCAATAATAAAGCCATGTCCTCTTGGACCTAGAAGATTTTCTTCTGGAACCCTGACATTGTCATACTCCACTTCGTAGTGCCCACCATTAATTCCAAGGACTGGGGTTTCTCTTATTATCTTATAACCTGGATTGTCAGTAGGAACTATTATCATACTAAAGGCTCCATGACCCGATGTATCAAGTTCTGTACGGACCATTACTGTTGTGTATGCTGCTCTAGCTGCGCCACTAGTGAACCACTTTCTTCCATTGATTACCCACTCACCATCCTCTAACACTGCAGCCGTTTGAAGTTGAGTTGGGTCTGAACTGGCTGTATCTGGTTCCGTCATGCCAAAACTAGGAAATATCTCACCAGCGACTAAAGGTCCTAAGTAAGCTTCTCTCCATGTATTAGATGCAAATTCCCTCAGCATAATAGAGTCTTGTAAAGAATGAGTTCCTAAAGCTACCATCGCAGGCGAAGATCGTCCTACAACCTCATTTACATATACATATTCCATAAAAGGCATACCTTGACCACCTATATCTTCTGGATGTCCTAAAGCCCAAAGATTCCTTTCTTTAGCTTTATCCATAAGTTCCTTTAGCTTCTTATCTGATTCATCACTTCTCTGATTCAAAATAGGTTCAGCTGGATAAACTTCGTTCTCAACAAAGTCTTTAACCTCTGCTCTGACTTTACGCCAATCTCTGTCTTGACTCACATTAATTCTCCGCTTTATTAAAGAATTCAATGTATCTAAAAATTAACGCATTTACAATTTATCTTCTTTTAAATCTGGTCCAAAGAAATTTGTCATACCTACTCCTAAAAGGATAAGGAAACAACCAGAAATCATGGAAGTTGTTATAGATTCGTTTAAAAATATATTAGCCCAAATCATTCCTGCCACTGGCACAATGAAGAGAACTGAAGACGCTCCAACTGGACCCATTCTTCTTATTAAGATGACGAAAGCTACATAGGCTAATCCTGTACATAAAAATCCTAATAAGATAATGCTAATCCACACTTGTTTGGGTAAATCAAAACTCATTCCGCCTTCTAAGAAAATAAAGGGCAGAAAAATAATACTTCCTACTATTAAGGTCATAGTAGCAAGATAAGCTGGTTCAATATTTTTTAATTTATATAGATAATTTGAACAAGCTGCATACATAAAAGCGCCTAATAAACAGCAAATTATGGGGAGCCAAGAAAATTCAAGCGAACCATAACCAATAAAAATTATTAACCCAATAGAACCAATTATTAAACCTACTAACTGTGCCCAGCTAAAAGAGAATCTCAGCCAAAGAATCGATATGACAAAAGCAAATAACGGAGAGGTAGCATTCATCACCGAAAGTGTTCCCGCATTAATGGATAGGGCAGCATAAGAAAAAAGAAAGAAAGGTAATGTTGAATTAAAGATTCCAAAAATAATTAATGGTCCTATTTGATCTCGAAATCCTTCAAAATGATGTTTTCTTAAGAATATAGGAGCTAAGAAAAGAGCTGCAATTAGTATCCTTGAAGCAACTAAATTTACTGGTCCGACAACCGGAGCGGCAATCTTCGTAAACATAAAAGAAGCACCCCAAGTTGCCCCTATGCAAGCAATTAATAAAAGGTTTATAAAAAACTTACTAATTTTCATATTAACGCCTGCACGAAGCGCATGATATAGACCGTGAATTAGTTATCTAGGTCGATCTCCAATGATCGTGACCCTCTCTACTCTTCTTACCTCGGGCCAATAATCTGAAGCAGCATAGTGTTGGACTGATCTGTTATCCCAGAATGCAATTGAATTCTTTTCCCAAACAAAACGGCATTGGTACTCAGGGGTTGTTGCCTTAGAGTATAGAAATCTGAGCATTTCTGAAGATTCTTCTGGATCCCAGTCCTTAATGTATTGGGTGAATGCAGCATTTACATAAATTAATTTTCTATCTGTATCAGGATGGGTTCTAATAACAGGATGCTCAGGCATAGGATATTTTTTATTAAAAGCCTCTATCTCTTCCTTACTTACTCCAATTTTTTCCATTCTTTTCCTAAAACCTACAAAATCATGAATTGCAATCGCACCATCTAGTTTTTCTTTTATCTCGTCAGACAAATCTTCATAGGCCGCATACATATCAGAAAATAATGTATCCCCACCAAACTTTGGAGCTTCCTTCATTCTCAACACTGATCCCAATGAAGGCTCCAACCTCCAAGTGACATCAGAATGCCATGTGTTTTCTTTACCTTTACTCTTTTCATTGTGAGTAATCTTTAGAACTTCTGGGTACTGCTCATCATTGTTGGCAAAGGGATGAACTTCCAGTTCGCCAAAATTTTTAGCAAAAGCTAGATGTTCCTCAATCGTCAGGTCCTGATCTCTAAAGAAAATTACCTTATAAACTAAAAGTGCCTGGTAAATTTCATCTTTTAAAGATTGATCTAGAGGTTTTTTTAAATCTATATCTAAAAGCTCAGCTCCAATAGAAGGGCTAAGTCGATTTATAGAGTAAGGATGAGACTGTTGTTCAAACCTGTTGGGGTCAAAGTTATTCATGATTCTAATTCCCTGAGATATTTCTGTCTTTTCCTTCCCAAAAAGGAGCTCGTATTTCCCTTCTGAGAATCTTACCGGACGGATTACGAGGAAGCTCGTTAAGGTAGTTAATTGACTTAGGGCATTTATAGCCAGCTATTTGAGTTCTAACATAAGAAATGATGTCATCTTCCTTAAGCTCGACACCTTCTTTTAGCACTACAAAACCTTTAACAGATTCTCCCCAGTTATCGTCCGGAATTCCAACCACAGCAGCATCTAAAATATCATCATGACTCATAAGTGCATTTTCTACCTCAGCAGGATAGATATTTTCTCCCCCTGAAACAATCATGTCCTTAACCCTGTCATGAATGTATATGAAGCCTTCTTCATCAAAGTACCCTGCGTCTCCTGAATAAAACCACCCATCTACTATGGACTCTTCAGTAGCTTCAGGTCGATTCCAATAGCTCTTCATATTATTACCAGACTTTATAAGAATCTCTCCTACCTCCCCTGTTGGCAGCTCCTTTCCATCTTCATCAACTACCTTAATTTCTGCCCCAAAACCTGCTTTTCCACATGACCTAAGCTTATTTTTAGACGGATCATGATCCTCAGGTGATAGAAAGGTAACAGCTCCATTAGTTTCAGTTAAGCCATAGACTTGCCAGAATTCACAATCCATGATTTTCATGGCTCTTTCAAGGGTAGCTTGAGCAATAGGAGAAGCTCCATAAACCACTGTCTTTAATGAGGACCAGTCAATATTTTCAGCTTCTGGATGTTGTATTAGGAAAAGAATCACAGCTGGAACAAATAGAGTGTTCTCTATCTTTTCTTGCTCAATTAGCTGCAATATTAAAGTAGGGTCAACCTCTGGAATTATGATGCTTTTGCAACCAAAAACATAACCTGCTAGTCCCATATTAGTGCCAGCTACATGAAAAACAGGCATACAAACTAAATTAACTGATTCTTCTTGGAATGACTGACGATAGTAGCCATGTTTAGCCATAATATTAGCGCTTGAAAAGTTATTGTTGGTTAACTGCACCCCTTTTGGGTGACCAGTTGTACCGGAAGTATAGAGTTGAATTACATCATCATTTGGTAAGGTTTCTATAAATGGATCTTCATCCTTTTGAGCATCCCTCCAGTCAACAAAGCTTTCCCATTTCTCATGAGCATCTCCCACCGCAATAATTTTCTTTACATGGGGAAGTTCGTCTTTTATTTGTTCTATTAATCCAAAAAATTCAGAACCTACAAAAAGAACTTCACTCTTTGAGTCATTTACTATAAAAGCAACTTCAGGAGGAGCCAGTCTCCAATTAACCCCTACTGCTACCGTCCTAGATTTTAAAGTTCCATATAAAAATTCAAAAAAGTAATCTGAATTCTTCGCTAGAAAAGCGACTCTTGTATCTGGTGTACACTCTAACGCCATTAATCCTTGAGCAATCTGATTGGCATAAGAATCGAATTCTTTGTAAGAAGTTTCACGATCTCCAAATTTATGCGCTATTGCATCTGGATTTTTAGCTACTCTCCATCTTACTATCTCTGCTAAAGTTTTTTCAAAAGGTATGTCCATAAATATCTCCCTAATTACCCCAGCCTAAAGGTTTAAGTTCGTTTTCAACAAATTCTTTTGGAACATCTTCTAGTACAGTTCCTAAAGTGTCATTCCATCTGTTCAAAAACCCAAAAAGAGCAATTACCGCGACTATATCAATAATGGCCTCATCACTAAAATGTTTTTTTAGTTCAATAAAGTGATCTTTTCTGGAAGCATTTGGAGTAATTCCAGCAGCAAACGCAAGATCCAATGCGGCTTTCTCACTGTCAGTAAATTGATCGCTTTCCTTATATTTCAGAATTTCTGCAATCTTTTCTGGGCTCACTCCCGCCCTATTGGCCCCATGCGAAGTATGAGCTTGGCAATACTTGCACCCTGAAGATAAGCTAGAAGCTAAGGCAATTAGATTGACTAAATCCATACTGAGATGTTTACTTCCAAAAATAGCATTAGCTAAAGTAGAAAATCCATTATTCAGATTAGGGTTTTTTGCCATAGATAAATGAGAATTGGGTAAGTAGCCCATAAAAGCCTCAATCATTTTAAAATCATCTTCTAACTCCTTAAATGATTCTCTCGGCCCTCCTCCTAGGTGTGAATAAGTCATTCCTTTCTCCTTTTATTAAACTAAATCACAAGCTTCTGCAGGCATCCAATGAGCTGGTTTCCCTTCCCACTTAATATTGCAACCAATTGGATTAGTTATCGGCACAGAAATCTTTTTACCTTGGATAGCTTCCTCTAAAGCATTGGATAAATCATTGGTTGTTTTCTGGGTTGTATCTATAGGGTTATCTGTATTTCTGCCTGTGTAAATAAGTCTCCAAGTTTCATTAAAAACAAAGAAATGAGGTGTTTTTAAAGCTCCGTAATCTAAAGCCGTATTTTGAGTTTCGTCATATAAGTATAGCCAAGGAAATCTTAAGGATTCCATCCTTGCCACCATATTCTCGAACGAATCCTCTTCATAAGTGTTGGCACTATTAGAATTTATAGCTATAAATTCAACATCATCTTTAAATGTCTCAGCAACACGCCTAGTTAATTCATCTGAACCAGTTACATAAGGACAATGATTGCAAGTAAAGAAAATAACTTTAAAAGATTTATTATCAAAATCTTTAACTCCATATAACTGACCTTCTGTAGATAATAGATTATCAAAATTTGGAGCTTTGTCCCCTAATTGTAAAGTGTATGACATAAAAATATTTTCAGAGTTACTTTTTTGAATTATCTTAACAATTAATTTAACGACTTATAAATATTAGTTCAACTTAATAATCTTAGGTGTTATAGTAAGGTATAACACCTATTTAGTTTTATTTTCTGTTATTACTGTGATTCAAGTAGAAGATGTCCACAAATCTTATGACTTAGGAGAGACCTTCGTGCATGCCCTTAGAGGAGTAAGCTTCAGCATAGAGGTAGGTGAATTTGTCTCAATCATGGGTCCTTCTGGTTCAGGTAAATCTACATTAATGAACATTGTTGGTTGTTTAGATACTCCTTCAAAAGGAACCTACCTTCTTAATGATAGAAATGTTGGGAATTTAAATGAAGAACAGCTTGCAGGAATAAGAAATGAAGAAATAGGCTTTATTTTTCAGAAATTCCATCTTCTGCCTAGAAGTTCTGCTCTTGAAAACGTAGCTCTGCCACTGAAGTACGCTTCTGTGAAACAATCAGAAAGACTTACTAGGGCTGAAGAAGTATTAGATAAAGTTGGCCTATCCAATCGATTAACTCACAAACCAACTGAATTATCTGGTGGGGAACAACAAAGAGTTGCCATCGCTAGAGCTTTGGTTAATTCCCCTTCTATTCTCTTTGCAGATGAGCCAACAGGAAACTTAGACTCAAAAACTGGCCATCAAGTTTTGGAAATATTTAAAGATTTAAACAAAAGAGGTCAAACCATTGTGGTAATAACTCATGAACGAGAAATAGCTGAGCAATCTCAGCGAACAATAACAATTAAAGATGGAGAAATTGGTTCTGATTCGATCAATTAATTAATTATGGGAAATAATTCAATTAGATATTCTTTGATAGCAGTGTTGTTGATTGCACTTGCTCTTAGTTTTAGTGGAGAAAAACAGAGCAATTTTGATTTTTATACAATAGAAGAGGTAGGTCCTAAACAACTAGAACTTATAGTGGAAGCCTCAGGATCTATTGAAGCAATTTCAGCAGTAGAGATTAAATCTAAAGCTTCAGGTGAGATTTTATATCTTGGTGCAGAAGTAGGAGACTTTATTCAAAAAGGAGATGTTTTAGCAAGAATTGATCAAAGAACTCCTTCTAATGCTCTTTCGCAAGCCCAAGCTGATTTGGATGTCGCAAAAGTTAGATTAGGAAATGCAGACTCTCAACTTAAACGGGGTATTGAATTGCATAAATCTAAGAGTATTTCAGACAAGGCATTTGAAGACATACAAGAACAACATGCCACTGCAAAAGCCCAACAAGTTAGGGCAGAAGTATTTTTAGAAAATGCCAAAATAGCACTTGATGATACTTTAGTTCGTTCTCCTATTAAGGGAACAGTAATTTTTAGACCTGTTGAAATGGGCCAAGTTATAACCTCTCCAACTGCTGCCGTAGGTGGGGGAACACTATTGATGACCATGGCAGACTTAAATCAAGTAAGAGTTAGGGCCGTAGTTGACGAAATTGATGTAGGAAAAATTTCTCTGGATCAAGAGGTGACTTTGCGAGTTTCAGCATTTAGAGATAAAAAATTTACAGGCACAGTTTCTAAAGTTGAACCTCGCGGACAGGATGTTCAAAACGTAACTACCTTTCCAGTCCTTATTGATATAGAAAATAAAGAAAACCTGCTTTTATTAGGTATGAATACGGAAGTTGAAATAGAAATCCTTAATGAAAAAGCGTCCTTGGCAGTCCCCTCAGGCTCTCTTAGGACTAGAAAAGATATCTCTTTTGTTGCTGCATTAGTTGGAGTCTCAAAAGAAAATATCAAAGACTTTTTAAGTACAAGACAAGA
>Ga0163108_10001310_pt1 | contig 18231 bp, 12 predicted proteins | sample Fk1155metaG_FD_109644 | JGI IMG/M metagenome (GOLD analysis project Ga0163108, IMG submission 109644) | Marine microbial communities from the Central Pacific Ocean - Fk160115 155m metaG | ecosystem: Environmental > Aquatic > Marine > Oceanic > Photic zone | place: The Central Pacific Ocean...
CGAACCCGAACCCGAACCCGAACCCGAACCCGAACCCGAACCCGAACCCGTACCCGAACCCGAACCCGTACCCGAACCCGAACCCGAACCATCGACTCTCGACAACGACGTGGCAGAGACCAGCACCGGTTTCTTCGAAACTGAAAAAATCAGCAGCATTGCCCCGGCCGGTCCGGCCGCGTCCTTCACCCGGATGCCTGACGATCTCACATCGCGTGCAACCGATCGACTCACCTCACTCGAAGATCGTCTGGCTCGACTCAATGCCGGGGAAGCCGCAAGCGATTCGACAATTCCACCGGAGCTCTTCGATCTCTACAGCGAGATGATCGACTCCGAACTCACTGAACCACTCGCACGTGATCTCGTCTTTGCTCTCAAACACGAGACCCCTCCCGTGGAACTCTCGGACCCATCCCTCTGCCGGGCGCGACTGGTGCGGATGGTCGAGAGTGATTTTCATGGCGATGCAGCCATAACTCCCACACCGGGGCAGCGACGCGTGGTCGCGTTGGTCGGACCCACCGGTGTCGGCAAGACCACCACGATCGCCAAGCTGGCGGCCAATTTTCGACACCGAGTGCAAATGGGGCTGATTACCGTCGACACCTACCGGATCGCCGCGGTCGAACAGTTGAGGGCCTACGCCGAGATGATCGACCTGCCGATGCGGGTTGCGACCACACCGATGGAGATGAAACACGCGTTGGATGAACTCGACGACATGGACCTCGTGCTGATCGATACCGCCGGCCGCAGCCCACGCGACGAATTGCAGATCGAGGAACTCAAGAACCTGCTTGCCGAGGCCCGGGTCGATGAGGTGCACCTCGTTCTCAGCCTGACCGCCAACCTCGAGTTCCTCGTCTCGACTGTCGATCACTTCGCCTCGGTCGGCACTTCCTCGATCATCCTCACCAAGCTCGACGAGACCCGGGAACTGGGAGTGATCTTGAACCTGGTCCGTCGTACCGGCTTGCCGGTCAGCTACCTGGCGACCGGCCAGGCGGTGCCCGATGAAATCGAACCGGCCGAACCACACCGAATGGCCAGGCTGGTCCTGGGTCATGATCGACTGCTCGTCGCCGGCAATGGTCGCCGGGAGGGTGGCGGATGAACAACTCGGTCCACTTTCCTGACCACTCCTCCCTGTCCGATCAGGCGAGCCAGCTACGAGAGCTGGTTGAAAGATCTCGACACGACGGCCAACTCCGCCCGGCGCCGCTGGCCACCGCGATCATGGTGACCGGCGGCAAGGGAGGTATCGGCAAGAGCAGCCTGGCTCTGAACCTGGCGATCGCGTTGGCCCGACTCGGCTCCCGGATCTGCCTGCTCGACGCCAGTCTCGGTCTCGGCCACCTCGATCTGATGTGCGGGCTCAACGGTTACTGGAACCTCGGTCACGTCCTGGCCGGATCACGACAACTCTCCGACATCATGCTCGACGGCCCCGCGGGCATTCACATCGTTCCCGGGGCCGGCCGGCTGGCCAACCCCGACTGCAGTTCCGATTGCGTCGGGACCGACGTTCGACGCCAACTGGCAACTCTCGAATCCGAACATGACGTCCTGCTCTTCGACACCGGAGACGGATTTCACCCGTTCGCCAGTCGCTGCGCTGCGGCCGCCGACACGGTACTACTCGTGACAACACCGGAACCAACTGCCATTGCCGGTGCCTACGCCACGATCAAGTCCCTGCCGGCATCCGGAGAGGGGCGGCTGTTGACGCTTGTCAATCGGGCCACATCGGCCGGACAGGCCGAAGACATCCACCAGCGGTTGGCCAAGACCACCAGGATCTTTCTCGAGTCCGAACCCGACACTGCCGGCTGGATTCCCGAGGATCCCGAAATGTCCCGGGCGATCAACCAACAGGTCCCCTTGATGGTCCAGGCCATCGAGAGTCCGGCCGCTCACGCCATCCAGCAACTCGCTCGTCGCCTGATCTACCAGTCTCCTCCCAACCACCAGCCGACATCCCTCTTCGAGCAACTTTGGCTCTCGTCGACAGGCCCGGCCACGGTGGATGTCCCAAAATCCGAAATCTCAGAGAAAAACTCAAATTCACTGTCGCAGAATGTCGATCTGACTCGAGTGGGCGCCGTTTCCTGAGGTGCCGATTCAATGGACTGACCGCCGGGGCGCACGGTCAAGCATGCTGCCGACGTTACCAACACGGAGGTTTTCATGGCGGTCAAAGCCATCGACCCGGAAATCCAAGCACTCTGGGTTACGTTCAAGAAAGACCAGTCAGACCAGTGTCTTCGCAATCGCCTCATCGAGAACTATTTTCCGCTGGTCAAATACAACGCCGAACGGGTCTGGGCCCGACTGCCCGAGGGCGTCGATCTCAATGACCTGATCTCGGCCGGCGTCTTTGGGCTGATGGATGCGATCGAGGCTTTCGACCTCAGCCGTGGGGTCAAGTTCGAGACCTATTGCGTACCAAGAATCCGCGGTGCCATGCTCGACGAACTCCGCAGCATGGACTGGGTTCCACGACTGGTTCGCAGCAAGGCCAGCAAACTCGAAGCGGCCCGCAAACGGGTCCAGGCCAGAATCGGCAGGCCGCCCAACGACCAGGAAATCGCCAGAGAAATGAAGCTCACCGCCGCCGACTTCGACAAGCTCAAGAACGAAGCCAGCCCCACCATGACCGTCAGCCTCAACAAGAAATGGTACGAGACTGACAGCTACAAGGATGTCCGCGAGGTCGATATTCTCGAGGACAGCAAGGGCGAGGATCCGACCAAGGAAATCCAGAAACTGGACCTGATGAAACTCGCCACGCGAGGTCTCAACCGCAACGAACGCCTGATCATCATCCTCTACTACTACGAAGAACGGACGATGAAGGAAATCGGCAATTCGCTGGGACTCTCCGAATCCCGTGTCAGCCAGATGCACTCGAGCATCGTCACCCGCCTGCAGGGGCAACTGCAACAGCGACGTCCCGAGTTCGCCTAGAACGACGGGATAACCACTTAGGTCGGCGCGGCCACACCGCAGCCATACCGCAGCAAGCCACTGGTTGACCAGTCCCACAACGGACGTCTACAGTGGAATTCTCACAGATTTTTCGCAGCGAGAGGATCCTCTCAAGGGTTCCTCCAGCGGCATGCGAGATCCGTTTGGGAGAGAGTCCCGATGGCTGCCAAGGCCTGGGGCGGACGCTTCGACGGGGCAACCGATCCCCGGGTCGAGGCGTTCACCGAATCGATCAGTTTTGACCAGCGACTGGCGGCCGTCGATGTCCGCGGGTCGCAGGCTCATGCGCGGATGCTTGCCGACGTCGGCCTGCTCTCAACCGACGAAGGCGAAGCGATCGTCAGCGAACTCGAGACGATTCTTGCCGAGATCACCTCCGGTGAATTCGCCTTCCGCACGGAGTTGGAAGATGTGCACATGCACATCGAGGCGGCATTGATCGAGCGGCTCGGCGACGTGGGACGCAAGCTGCACACGGGCCGCAGCCGCAACGACCAGGTCGCCACGGACCTGAAACTCTATGTCCGTGACAGTCTCGATACGATCGACGCCTTGTTGCTGGACCTGCAGCGGGCATTCGTCTCGCGAGGCGAGACCGACGCCGGGACACTGTTGCCCGGCTACACCCACATGCAACGTGCCCAGCCGGTCCAGGCCACCCAGTACTGGCTGGCTTACTGCGAAAAGTTCAATCGTGACCGGGGCCGCCTGGCCGATTGCCGACGTCGCCTGAATGTCTCTCCACTGGGAGCAGCCGCCCTGGCTGGGACCAGCCTGCCGATCGACCGCGAGCAGACCTCCGCCGCGCTGGGTTTCGACACCCCGGCCGCCAACAGCCTTGATATTTCCGGTGATCGGGATTTCCTGGTCGAGTTCACGTCGGCCCTGGCCCTGGTGGCTGTTCACCTCAGTGGCTGGGCCGAGGAGTGGATCCTGTGGTGCTCGACCGAGTTCGACATGCTGCGGTTGCCAGATGCCTACACAACCGGCAGTTCGATCATGCCCCAGAAGCGCAACCCCGATGTCCTCGAACTCATCCGGGGCAAGTCGGCTCGGGTCATCGCCGCGGCCAACGGCTTGCTGGTCCTGCTGAAGGGCTTGCCGTTGGCCTACAACCGGGATCTGCAGGAAGACAAGATCGCCGTCTTTGATGCAATCGACACGTCGATTGCCTGCCTGGAACTGGCACCGGCCATCGTCACCTCGGCAACCCTGAACACCGAGTCGATTGCGGCACGAATCGAGGAGGGGTTCCTCGATGCCACCGCACTGATGGAATACCTGGTGGGCCAGGCGGTACCGATGCGAACCGCCCATGAAACCGTCGGTCAACTGGTGACCCTGTGTGAATCGACGAGGATCCGGCTGGCCGACCTGACACTCGACCAGTTCCAGGAAGCCTGCCCGGAGATCGGATCGGCGGTTTACGATGTCCTGGGAACGGCCAACGCGGTGAACATCCTGCAGAGCCAGGGTTCGGGTGGCCCCGAGTCGGTGGCTGCCGCGTTGGCCGGCTGGCGCAAGACACTCGGCCTCGACTGATCCTCCGATATGCGCAACATCCGCCTCAGGCTGGCCTACGACGGGACGGGCTACGTCGGCTGGCAGGTTCAACCCAACGGACCCAGTGTCCAGGCTGCCGTTGAACAGGCAATCCAGCGTCTGACAGGAAATCCCACCCGCGTGATGGCGGCCGGCCGTACCGATTCGGGTGTCCACGCAATCGGGCAAGTCGCCAATTTCAGCACCGGCTCGAAAATCCCCTGCCCCAACATCCAGAGCGGCCTGCAGCACTTCCTGCCCGACGACATCGTGGTGGTCAGTGTCGATGAGGTCGATGCGTCGTTTCATGCGACCTATTCGGCCACGGCCAAGTGGTACCGTTACGTGATCCACAACACGTCTCCGTCCCATCCGTTCCTGAAATGCTACGCCTGGCAGTACGAGGCCTCGCTGGATGTCTCGGCGATGCACGAGGCCGCCCAGGTTCTGGTGGGGACACATGACTTTCGAGCCTTCGAGACCCAGTTTCCCAACCGCGCCAGCAGCGTCCGTACAATCCATCGCCTCGACGTCGCCCGCCACGACCAGTTCAGTACATGGGCACTCTCACCCCGAGCCGACGAGCCGGCGACCGACGACGGAGCGTTCGTCTGGATCGATGTTGCCGCCGACGGATTCCTCTACAACATGGTCCGAGCGATTGCCGGTACACTGGTTCAGGTCGGCCGCCTTCGCCTGGATGTTGATGACGTGACCGCCCTGCTGACGGGCGGGAGCCGCAGTGATGCCGGTGAAACCGCGCCCGCGTGCGGCCTGTACCTGTTGCAGGTCGATTATGATCAAACCCCTCCTGTCGCGACTTCCTGACCGGCTGGCCCATGCGCATCGCCCACGTCATCACCCGGCTGATTGTCGGCGGCGCCCAGGAAAACACCCTGCTGACCGCCGCGGGTCAGGCCGAAGCGTTTGGTGACGAGGTCGTCGTGGTCAGCGGCCCGGGAACCGGGCCGGAAGGTAGCCTGCTTGACTGGGCACTCGATCGCGGGCTCGAGGTCCGCCTGATCGCCGAGATGGACCGTGCCATTCACCCCTGGCGCGACCTGGTCAGCTACCGCCGGATCGCCGCCGCGCTCGAGGACATCTCACCCGACATTGTTCACACCCACAGTTCCAAGGCCGGTATTCTCGGTCGGGCCGCCGCGACAAGACAGAAGCGGCCGGTCGTCCACACGATCCATGGAGCGGCCTTTCATCGCGGACAAGCGGCCGCGGCGCAGGCCGTGTATCGCCGCGCCGAACGCTGGGCCGCCCGGCGATGCCAACGACTGATCAGTGTCTGCGACGCGATGACCGACCAGTATGTGGCAGCCGGCATCGCACCCCGCGAGGCGTTCACGACCATCTACAGCGGGATGGATGTCGACCCGTTCCTGGATCCTCCACGGCCATCCCACGAGGTCCGCCAGGAACTGGGCCTGGATCCCGCCGACGTGGTCATCGGCAAGGTTGCCCGGATGTTCGACCTGAAAGGACATCGCTACCTGCTGGAGGCGGCGCCACGAATCGCTGCCGCCCATCCCCATGCACGGTTCCTGCTCGTCGGTGACGGGCCACTCCGCGCCTCGTTCGAACAACAGATCGCTCGCGATGGACTGGCCGATCGCTTCGTGCTGACCGGGCTTGTCCCACCGCACCGCGTCCCTGAACTGATCCACGCGACCGACGTGATGGTCCACACCAGCATCTGGGAAGGCCTGGCCCGCGTGTTGCCGCAGTCGATGATCGCCGGCAAACCCATCGTGAGCTTCGCTATCGACGGGGCACCGGAGGTCGTCATCCCCGATGAGACCGGCTGGTTGCTGCCACCGGAATCCGTCGACGGCCTGGTCGATGCCGTTGGACGGCTGATCGAAGACGAACCACTGCGGCAGCGGATGGGTGCGGAAGGTCGCCGTCGTTGGACCGAGACATTCCGGTACCAGACGATGGCCAGCGAAGTACGGGCCGTCTACGAGGAAATCCTGCAGAGTCGCCGACGACAGCAATGACACGTTCTTGGTAGAATCAGCAATTCTGCCTGGATCGGCAACTTTCACCAGAGAATCCAATTGGGGCCGACAATGTCACGTCCATTGATGCCGGTTTTGGCCGCGTGCTTCTCGCTCGTGTTCTTGACCACGGTCGAGGCCGGCCAGGTCACGATCAAGGGATCTCATCTCTGCTGTGCCGCCTGCCAGACCCGGGCCGAAAAGGCTCTCGATGGCCTCAAGGGCGTGAGCAAACCGACGGTCGATCGTAATGCCAAGGTGATCACTTTCATCGCCACCGACGCGAAGACCGTCGGCATCGGGATCGCATCGCTGGCCAAGTCCGGGTTCCACGGCAAGGCCACTCACAACAAGAAACCGGTAGCGTTCCCCGCATCGGGGGCGAAAAAGGGAACTCGAGCCGACACGATCCTGCTGCACGGGGTCCACCTCTGCTGCGATGCATGTGTCGTCGGTGCCCAGCTGGCGGTGCAGAACGTCAAGGGACTGAAGTCGATCGAAATCGATCGGGAAGAACGGACGATCCGATTGATCGGCACCTTGATCAGTCAGTCCGAAGCCATTGCCGCGATCAACCGCGGTGGTTTCTTCGCTCGAATCAGGCCACCGAAGAAGAAGTAGCCGACAATGTGCACGCTTCGCCAGTTCCTTGGTTCCCTGCTGCTGGTTCTGCCGATCTCAATCCAGGCCCTGGCCTGGCAGGACAGCCCACCGCCACCACAGGTCCAGTATCTGCAGGGCCTGGCTCAGCGTCCCTACGCAGTCGCGGTCACACCCGACGGCCGCACGATCCTGGCCGGCAGCACTGACGGAACGATCGGCGTCTGGGATCGATTGACCGGGGAACCGGTGAGGATTTTCAGGGCCGCCCCGTCGGCCGTGCTCGGCCTCTCGGTCGCCCGCGGCGGCAACATCTATGCCGCCGTCGGGGTCGATGGCCCGGTCCGACTCTTCGACCTCCCCAGGCGTCATCCCCTGGCCGAGTTGACCGGCATCCCGAACGACCCGACCTCCGTCGCGATTTCTCCCGACGGCCGCATCGGCGTCACTGGCGACTCGGCCCGCGTGGTCCGTATCTGGGACCTGGCCGCCAAGAAGTCGATCCGCGATCTTCCCGGCCACACGGCCGCGATCACCGGTGTTGCCTTTGTTGCTCCGACACGGACCGTCCTGGCCACGGCAGCCAACGGTTTCCTCCGCGGCTGGCTCTACACCAACGGCGAGGCCCGGGGCGAGGTCCAGACGGTGCCGATCGCGGCCGTCGCGGCCAGCGCCGACGGACGGTTGGTGGCACTGACTGGTGACGACGGCCTGGTCAGGCTGCTTCGCTGGCCTCCCGTCCCCCAACGAAAACTGGTCCAGCACACAGGCAACGTGGCCGGCGTCGCCACGACGCCCGACGGAAAAGTCGTTGTCAGCGGAAGTGAAAACCAGCAATTGCAGATCTTCGACGGTGCCACGGGCAAGTCACTGAAGTCTCTCTCCGGCCAGCAGGGCACGACCACGGCAGTGGATGTCCATCCCGGCGGATCGCTGGTCGTTACCGGCAACAGCACCGGCAGCTGGCAGGCCTGGCGGGTTGTCGACGGCAAGGCCCAGCCCGGACGGGGGGGGCACCAGCAGGCGATCCGCGCAATCGCCGTTTCGCCCGCCGCTGAACCGCAACTGGCCACCGCCGGCGCCGACGGTACGGTCAGAACCTGGACACCTGCCAAGCCACCGATCTCCCTGGCCGGCCACAAGATGTCGCTGACATCGATCGCGCTGTCGACCGATGGCAAGACCCTGGCGACCGGCAGCGCCGACAAGACACTCCGCACCTGGTCAACCGCCAACGCCAAGCCGGGACGCGACCTGCCCGCCGCAGCACAACCGATCCACAGCGTGGCCGTTGCTGCCGACGGCAGCCTGCTGGCCCGGGGCGACTCGACCGGCACCCTGCAACTGCAGGCCGGCAACGCCGAACCACGGTCACTGGGTGCTCACACGGGCGCGGTGACATCGATTGCCATTCACCCCGATGGCAAACAGATCATCACGTCCGGTGCCGACGGCCGTGTCCGCACCTGGACACCGCGGCCGATTCCACGTGCGGCCTTCCCGGCGCATCCCGGAGCAATATCGGTCGTGGCACGTTCTGCCGACGGCAAACGGCTGGCGACCGGATCGTCTGACGGCCGGGTACGACTGATCGCCTCGACCGGAGGAGTCGTGGTGCGAACCCTGGCCGGGCTGAAAGGGACGATCACTTCGGTGGCCTTTTCAGCCAACACCGCAACGGTCGCTGCCGGAAACAACCAGGGCAAGGTCCGGCTGTGGAATGTCGCCGACGGTGCCCTGCTCGGGGAATTGGCCGTTCATGCCGGCAACGTCACCGGTGTCGCCCTGCATCCTGACGGCAAACGACTGATCACGGCCGGAGCCGATGGCACATGGAAACTCTGGACCCTGCCGTTACCCAAGCCGGGAGTAAAATCCGAGACAAAGCCCGCGTTGATGACCACCGCCCATGCCGGCGGCGTGACAGCAATCCGATTGACCACCGATGGGGCCCAGTTGTTGACCGGCGGTGCCGACAAGTTGGTCAAGCTCTTCACCCTGGCCGGAAAACTTCTCCGCAGCTACCCGGGCCATACCGCTGCCGTTCGCAGCGTGGACCTCTCGACGGATCGCGTCATTGCCGGAGGCGACGACAAGACCGTCCGCAGCTGGATTCGGGCCAACGGCACCGTCGGCCCGGTCACCACGTTGCCCGGTCGGGTCCACGGCCTGGCCATCGATGCTGGCGGTCAACGAGCGGCCGCGGCCGTCGAAAACGGCACGGTGCGGATCATCGATCTGGCCGGTGGCAACCAACTCGAGTGGTTCGCCGGGCACAAGGGGATCGTCCGCACCGTGACCTGGACCGGTCCGCACACCCTGGTCAGTGGTGGAGACGACAAGACACTGCGGGCCGGGGTTGTTTCCGCTCGATCGGTCCACGCCGCCGACCCCACCGCCGTTCATGATCTCGTCCTGTTTCCGGACGGCACCCAGTATTTCACCGGAGGTACCGATCGCAAGCTGAAGCAATGGACACTGGCCGGAAAACCCGTCAAGACGCTGGCGACCCTCTCGGCACCCATCCGGCACGTTTCGATCAGTCCCGACGGCAAGACCGTGGCCGCCGGTGGCGATCCACTGGCGTCGAGCAAGGAAGTCCGCGCCTTTCGTGTCGCCGACGGCAAGCAACTCTTCGCCGCCGCAATGCCCGCCGGCGTGACTGCCCTGACATTGGCCGGGAACAACCGTCTGGCGGTCACCGACTCGGGAAAAGCAATCCACTGGTTCCAGGCCAGTGACGGGCGGCTCCTGGAAACCACGATCACCGCGGCCGTGGCAACCGACCTGGCCGCCCACGGCGATGGCCGCACGTTGTATCTCGCCTCGGCAGACAACAACGTGTGGATCATCCAGGCGGCACTGGATCATCTGTTGGTCGGTCACCAGGGCGCCGTCACCGGCGTTGGCTGGACAGCCGATGGGCGTTGGCTGTTGACGTCAGGAGCCGACAAGACCGTTCGCCAGTGGAACCTGCAAACCGGAAAGGGAACCCGCCAATACACCGGCAGCACGCAGCCGCTGACCTCGCTGGCTGTTTCGGCAGACGGCAAGCGGTTGGCCGCCGCCGCCGGCGACAACCGGATCCTCGGCTGGCCCATCCGGGCCGATGCCGCCACCGCGGCAATCGCCAACGACCTGGCCATCGCCGCCAAGACGGCCATCGCCGACCTGGCGATCAATGGCGATGGCTCGATCGTGGTCAGCACCGGAAGCGACAACTTCCTGTCGCTGTGGGACACCTCCACTGGCAAGCTGCGGGAACGTCTCGCCGGACACTCGAGTGTGATTCGCAGCGTGGCCATCACTGCCGACGGACGCCGCGTCCTCAGCGGGGCCAACGACCGGATCGCTTTCCTCTGGCAGCCGTCGGTTTCGAGCACCTGGCTGGCCCACAAGGGCCCCGCCCGTGCCGTCGTCTTCTCGCCCGACGGCGGCCATCTGCTGACCGCCGGTGACGACCGTCGGATCAGTCGTTGGGCAGTCCCCGGCGGCCAGCCGGTCAATGAATACGCCGGGGCAGGTGGCCCAATCCGTGGACTGGCTATCAGCGGCGATGGACGTGTTGTCGCCGCCGGCGGTGACGACAAGGTGCTTCGCACCTGGACGGTGGCTGATGCCGCCGCCCTGGCCCAGACCACGCTGGCGACTGCCATCACCGGAGTCGCCCTGGATTCGACCGGACAAACCGTCATCACCAGCGGTGACCTGGTGGTCCGGCAGTTCGACATCGCTGCCTCCGGCGGCAAGACGCAGCTGGTGCCCCAGCAGCAAGGGCACGGACACACCAAGACCACAACGGCCATCGCCCTGGCTGCCAACAACCGGGGACTCGTCAGCGTCGGACTCGACCGCACGCTCCGTCACTGGTACTCGGCTCGCAGCCCCGCGCGAACAACGCTGTCCGGCCACACCGGACCGGTCTACGGGTCTTCGTTCAGTCCCGACGGCAAACTGCTGGCAACCGCCGGCAGCGATCGAACCGTTCGGCTCTGGAATCTGGAGACCGGCGAGGCGGCTGGAAGCTTCGAAGGGCACACCCACCAGGTGACCGGAGTGGCCTTCAATCCCACCGTCAAGCAACTGGCCAGTACCAGTCTCGACGGCACGCTGCGGATCTGGCCACTCGGAGGCGACGCCGAGGTGCAGGTATTTCGCGAGGGTGTCGAGGGAGGGTTGTTGGACGTTGCAATCACACCCAACGGCAACGGCATCTCGGTGGTCGGTCGCGACCGCCGCTGGCGACTGCTGTCCCGCACGACCCTGAAACCGGCCCGGGACATGCCCGGACACGCCAACCCGATCTACTCGGTCGCCTTCAACGGATCGGGCAACCGTGCCGTGACACTGGACCGATCGGGCAAGTTCTTCCTCTGGGACACCAGCAATGGCAACATCCGCTTTCACCAGCAGTTGCCCGTCACGAGAACCACTTCGATCGCCTTCGCTCCCGACGGCAGCGAGGTCTTCGTCGCCGGTGCCGAGAAGCGTGTCCTGAAAGTCGTCATCCCGACCGCTGTCCGCTGACACCCGGTTCGCTACTCGTAACCGATGACCTGGATTTCAGCGAGACCGGCGAAGTTGCTGGAGGACCAGAGTGACCTGGCCTTGAGGATGACGTAGCGGCCCCGGACCTGGTCGACCGGTAGCACGATGCTGAAGTCGGGCTGGAGGTTGGCTCCGGGAGCCCGTGGAACGATGCCGCTGATCTCCGGCGTCAGATCGGTTCGCGAGTTGGCGACGAAAATGTCAATTTCCTTCCAGCCCCGATCTCGTTGTCCGCTCCCGTTGTAGTTCCAGACACGCACGGCAGTGACGGTTTTCTCTGACCCCAGATCGAGGACGATCGTGCCCGGTTTGCCCAGCGGATGTCGCCAACCGGTCATCACATCGTCGGCATCCCACTTGCCATCGAGCACCGCCGTGGCAGGACCGTCGTCGAACTGGCCGATCGAGGAAGCCACCTTGACGCCCTTCAACGGTGCCGGTTGAATCGCTCCGATCAGCACCGCCAGTATCCTGGCCGCCCGGGCCGTCGCGGCCTGCTTCTTGTCCTTGCGAGCCGCCACTTCGGTCAATCGTCCGGGCAGCTTGACCAGCAGTTCGGATGTCGCCGCATCGACTTCGCCCCGGAACCCACGCAGCGCCACCAGATCGTCCTGGCCGTGCCGCGACATTGCCGTGTAGGCGGCCTGCAGGGCCGGTTCCAACTCGGGACCGTCCGCATGCAGGGTCGGCAACAATCCCGACAGGGTCTCCGCAGGCGGGTCGATCACGTGGGCCAATGCCGCCAGCGCCACCGCTCGCTGGGCCGGCGTCTTGGCCTGTTCAAGCAGCGGCAGCAACAAGGGGCCAGCGCCCGCCTCCTTCAACCGGCTGATCTCCTGGACCGCATCCGGCCAACTCGCTTCCTGGTCGGCTCGTGACAACACGCCGACCATTGCCGGAATGGCCAGCTCTGGGCGACGCAGTCGCCTGAGCATCTCGAGAGTGTTCTTGACCAGCACCCTGTTCTGGCTGCGAACCGCTTCGAGCAACAGCGGGATCGCCGTGTCGGGATCGCGACGTAGCTGGTTCTGGGCTGCACGCACTTCGCTGCGTTGCTTGGAGGCCAGCATCTTCATCCATGAACCCAGCCTGCGGCGGGCCGCGCGGTGCGCTTCGATGGCGGACTTGAGTTTTCGGACCGTCTCGCGCTGCTGGGTCGTCGGTGCCATCGACAACACCCCGTCGAGTGCCGCGGTCGCCTCGTCGAGCTTTCCCGACTCCTGCAGTTCCTTGGCCTCGGCTAACCGCTCGGCACGCTTTCGCGTTTTCTCCTCCGCCAGTCGTGTCACCGCGGCTTCGCGAGCCGAAACGAGCTGCAACTTCAGCGAATCGTGTTCCTTGCTGCCGACGCTCTTTTCGTCCCCGTCCTCGGCCTCCGACAACAACGCCTCGGCCGCCTGCAGTTGCTCTTCGGCCTCGTCGAGACGGGCGTGATCGAGGTGATCGACGGCCAATTTGAGCGGCTCGATCCACGGGGAAGGGGGAGGAGGCTGGTTGGCCTGGGGACCGACCTTGCCCGTGTCGGTTCCGACGATCGCCGGGCCACCGTTGCCGGGGACCGGATCGTCACCGCCACAGCCCGGCAGTGTCACCAACAGGCCCAGGGTCAGCCAGGCCACCGGCAACCAGCGTCGGACAATCTCGGCGGGAAACTTCATCACGGTACCAGCCTAGTTGTCCTTCTTGGCTCCGCCGAGCGTGACGGAGATCTTGTACTTGTTTTGCAGATGAGCGTGAGCCCGACTGGCTTCTCCCTTTTTAGGGAATCGCTTGCAGACCTGCTGGAACGTCTTGATTGCCTGTTCTCGCTGCCCGGCCGTTTCACGGGTGTAACCGATCTGCAGCAACGCCCACGGTGCCGAACTCGGAGCCCCACCGATGATCTGGTTGTAGAGGATCACGGCTTCCTTGTACTGCTTCAGCCGCCGGTGACACATCGCCATCTCGCTGTAGTTGCCCGGGAACCGGGTGGACTGGCGAAAGTACCCGATCGCCTCCTTGTTCTTGCCCCAATCGCGGTAGCAGATGGCGATTTCCCAGATCCACGACTGGGTGTTGTCGACATCGACCTTGAGCAGTTGTTCGTAGACGGCAATCGCCTTGTCGTACTGCCCGACCCGGCGATAGGTGCTGGCAATGGTCGCGTGCCACTGGGTGGGGTTCTCGGTGTCCAGCGCCACGTTGCGGCGGTAGGCCAACACGCACGGTTCGATCTTCTTCTGGGCATAGTAGGTCTCGGCAATTCCACTGTTGCCACCGATCTTGTTCTGGTACCGACCGTAGCAAGCCCGCGCCTCGTCGTAGCGTCCCTTGCGCCGGTAAAATCCGGCGAGCCGACCGAGCACATCGTCGTCGGTGCCGAAGGCCTTCTGGATTTCGGCGTAGGTCGTCTCGACCTGCTTATCACGCCGGGACGTTTCGTAGAGATCGGCAACCCAGTAGTAGTGCTGCCTGGCCGCGGCTTTCTGCTTGACGGTCGTCCGCTCGGCTGGCACGTTTCGCCGAACCCAGGCCACTCCCACGTCGGCCAGCTTGTATCCCTTGGCCCGCTGCTTGACGTCGCCACTGTAACTGCCAACTGGTGAATGCAGATGAGCCACGACCTGGCTGGTCAACGCCTGGTCCTTCCAGGTGGTCTCGAGTGCCTTCACACCGTCGTCGAAGGCGACCAGGTAGAAGTGATAGCTGGCGAGGTTCTTCGAGGCATCGCGACAGATCGAAGCGGTTTCACGGGTGCGTTTGATGTCAAACGCCAGCTTCTTCCACAACTCGACCCGTGTCTTGGTGTCCTTGAGAGTCGTGGCGATCGCGATCAGATCGTTGATGGCATAGACCGTCACGAGGTGATCGGGGTAGGTGACCATCACCTCCTTGTAGGCCTTCTTGGCCCGCCGGATCTCACCCATGTTCTTGTAGGTCTGCCCGATGTAGTACATCGACGCGGTCGCCTCGGGCGACTCGGGCCAGTAGTCCAGCACCGACTGAAAGCCCTCCTTGATGGCGGTGTTGAGCTTCCTGAGTTGTCGTTGGCACAGGCTCCACTTCAACTGCGAGTACGGAGCGGCCTCGCTGTCCTCGTACAACGTGAGGTACTTCTCGTACTCGGCCAGGGCCACCTTCCACTTTCGCTCGCCATAATACTTTTCGGCGATCTTCAACTGGTAACGCTCGACCTCCCGGAGCTTCTTCCAGCGATCCAGCGACATCTCGTCGAGCCGCGCAGCAACGGCCTGCGAACCCGTCAGCGTTCCCAGCACCACGGCGGTGATCAGCAACATCTGACTGCGGAGACCTTTCACTTGCTTTGCTTGCGTGCCTCGAGCCATTTCGAATACTCCGCGTGAGAGTAGTTGATGACATTGGTGCCCAGTTGGTAGCAATACTCGTAGATCTCGGGCTTGACCCCGGCATGACCATCGGCCCAGGCGTCGCCGATATCACCGGGGTGATAGTAACACACCCAGCGACCGTCGACCTTCCAGCCCAGCGCCACCGCGCCTCCGTGAGGTGCCACATAGGGCAGAAAGGGAATCTGGTAGGGAATACGGTGAATCACGTCATCGAGCGGCACCGGCACCGGGTCGGTGGTCGGCAGCACCCGACGCATCATCGACAGAAACTGGTTGTGGAAGTGACTGCTGCCGCCGTTGTCACCAAAGATCATTCCGTGCTTCTCGTTCAGGTAGATCCTCAGCACCTTCACCTCGTTTTTTGACAGCGAGATGCTCTTCTGGCCGGTCAGGTAGACCATCGGTGGACTCTTGCCGACCGGGAAGTTCCTCAACTGCGAAATCGTCCGTGACTCGGTCTTGTTGTGAACCTTCTGCTGGGTCCGGACGTTGTACTCGATCAGCATGTTCAGGTCGGCCCCGATGCCGAAATCCTGGTCCCAGTCACCTCCGGTGTACTCGAGACGGATGAACCGCACCTTGCCCTGGTTGGTGCCCCCGGCGTATCCGGCCCCCTTGCCCTGCCCGTAGCCGACCTTGTAGGCGTGGTGAGTCAACTCGGTCAGTTGCAGCTTGATGTCGTCGATCGGTGGAACCTGGAACAGGATCGCCGAGAACGGGTTGACGATGTACTTCCGCTTGATGACCTTCTGGACCTTGACCTGTTGAGCAATCTGCTGCTGTTCACCACCGCCGGCCGGCATCTCGTAGATCTCGCTGCAACCACCGATCTGGCCCAGCAGCAGGAACGTCAACGCAAAAGCAAAGCTGTAACTGACCAGGGCGGTGACCGACTGGTTCAGCTTGCGGCTGTGCAGCCCGTAATACCAGGCGTTCTGATCGAGCGGATTCCAGTTGTAGGTTGCCCCGTCCAGGTCCTGCCGCCACCAACGGTCGACGGGATCACCGGGAGTTCCGCACAGTTCGTCGAACACGTCGGCAGCGATGCGTTTCCGTCGATCCCACTGCCAGAACTTCCAGACCGCCGGTGCAATCAGCAGGCAGACGACCCCAACCAGCCAGAAGCCGCCGGTCAACATCGTGAGGTAGTCGGCGACCGGATAAATCCGCTCACCGGCACCGACAACGAACGACCATCTCGCGATGCCGACCAGGTAATCAAGCCAGAACGGGAAGAAGAGCATGTGCAGACAAGCCCACGGCAGCAGCCCGAGAGTGACCCATCGCAATGGGTGCTTTTGGCGTCGAGACCAGAGGATCAGCCCGGGTGGAAACAGGACCGCCCACAGGCACAGTCGCCCCAGCTTGCCTTCCAACTCGGTCGCCCCATCGGCGTGTTCGTCCGACGGCTTCTGGATTCGTTCGTAAAACTGCGATGCCAGCTCGACCCCGTAGACCACCCACATCAGTCCGACCAGGAACAGCAGTACGGTTCCGATTCGCGCCAGTTGGGTGGTGACAACGTGCCAGCCAAGCACGTCGGAGAGGTAGACTGACATCTGCCAGCCGATCACGAAGGCCGCGGTGAAGACAGCCGAACGCTGCACCGGGTTGCCGTCACGATTGAGGATCGCCCAACCGGTCCAGGCCACTGCCAGACCACTGGCCGCAAAGAATACCAGGTTTCTGATCACGAGGGTGACGATTCCGCCGGCCCCCGGGCGCAACCACAACCAATCGGCACTCGCCAAAGCCCACAGCCCTGCCATCACCGCGGTCATCAGCACCGGGCGGCGAAGCAGACGTTCGATGAACAGCAGGAAACGGTTCATGGCGAGAGTCGGTTACTGATGCGTTCAGTCGTCGAGTTTCTTGTCGAGCAACGAGTCGAGGTTGGGTTCACCGGTCTTGGTTTCCCCGATTCCCAGCGCCTTGGTTGCGGCCCCCAGGTCGGGCTGACCGGAGGCTGCGGCGGGAGGCTGCGATCCCGGATCAGCGACCGACGCGGCCGCGGCGGCGGCCTGCGTGGCGGGATCAATCGCAGCCTGTGGATTCGGGGTCGTGGCCGGGGCCGGCTTGGCGAGGGTTTGCGGCTGAACGGGTTCGCCGGCCAGCTCTCCGTAGGCCCAGGGACCAATGGTGAAGACCAACAGCACCACCATGGTACCGATCGTCGCGGTCACCATCCCCTTCACCAGGCCGCTCTCGGCCACGATCCCCAGCATTTCCTGGGGGCTCTTTCCCTTGAGCCGCTCGAGGAACTCGCGAAGTTCCTCGACCGATGCGGTGCCGTCGGTCTGCAATCGCTTGACGTCCTTGAACACGCCACGGGGTTGTCCCGAATCGCTCTCTATCTGGCTCATGATGGTCTCGTGGGTGGGGTCAGCCCGAAGGCTGCCGACAACGGGTCCGGGGAGTTTTATCCGTCACGGTCTTCTTCAACAATGTGGACCAGCTCGCCTCCGGCGTTGCTGATCGCCTCGATCACCGGCTCGAACCTCAACGCGGTCGCCTCGCGATGCACCTTCAAGAGCACCGTGCGGTCCCCGACAGAGAAGTCGCCGAGCAGTTCCTCGATTTTCATCTCGAGGTTGGCTTCACCGATGGGTTGTCCATTGAGGTAGAGTTTTTCGTCGGAGTCAATCAGGACGCTGACGACCGAGTGCCCGGCGCTCTCGATGTTGCTCGCCTCGGCCGGAGTCCATTGCAGGTGGCTGTCGTCCTGGGCACGAGCGAGGATCACGAAGAAGATCAGCAGGTTGAAGGCGATATCACCCATCGCCATGCTGGGCACGTCGGCGCGAGTGGCTCGGCGTTTGATCTTCATGAATCGCTTCCCGTCGATCGGCAGGCTCCGTCAGGGCACCTGCACTTCGCGCTCTTCCTCGATCTGCAGCGTGATAATTCCTCCGGCATCCTCGATCTGCGAGGTCACCGTCATCCAGAAATGGTAGGGCACGTCTTTGTCGCTCTTGACGACAACCACCTTGTCCTCGGGCCGCGGTTTCCCGGCCAGCAGGGTCATCAACCGGGCCTGGAACTGGGCCAGCGGCACGACATCGCCGTTGACCAGGGCCACCTGGCGTTTGACCACGACCTCGATGTTCTCGTCCTTCTTCTGCTTCTGCTCGGTCTCTTCACTGCGTGGTAGAGTCTGGTGCCGGCCACTGTCGGGCTGAACGCTGGCACAG
>Ga0163108_10001312_pt1 | contig 18213 bp, 20 predicted proteins | sample Fk1155metaG_FD_109644 | JGI IMG/M metagenome (GOLD analysis project Ga0163108, IMG submission 109644) | Marine microbial communities from the Central Pacific Ocean - Fk160115 155m metaG | ecosystem: Environmental > Aquatic > Marine > Oceanic > Photic zone | place: The Central Pacific Ocean...
TCCCATTCCGAACAGAGAAGTTAAGCCTGTTAGCGCTGATGGTACTGCCCTTTTAAGGGTGGGAGAGTAAGTCGATGCCACTTTTTAAAAACCCGCTTAGTTAATAAGTGGGTTTTTTTATTTATTAACGTTTCATAGCTCGATCGATTTCTCGTTTATCATCACGCGCTTTTAGATCATCTCTTTTATCATGAAGTTTTTTTCCTTTGGCACATGCAATTTTAATTTTAAGCCAGTTGCTTTGATTAAGGAATAATTTTAATGGAACAACACTATTTCCTTTAACTTTTAAATGTTTTACGATTTTAGTAATTTCCTTTTTATTTAAAAGGAGTTTTCTGTCGGCTTTTGGAACATGTTTATTGAATGAAGCATTTTTGTAGGGAGCAACATACATATTTCGAATCCATAATTCATGATCAATTAAAACACAAAAAGCTTCAACAATACTTGCTTTTCCAGCTCTAATGCTTTTAATTTCACTACCACTAAGCACAATGCCAGCATCGTATTCATCTTCAAGAAAATATGAAAATCTTGCCTTTTTATTTTTGATATTTAGTTCCTTTGTTCCCACAATAAATCACTTCTAACAAATGTAAAGAAGTATTTGTGATTTTAGTGTACTATTTTTGTTCGATTAATGAAATTTAAATTTATCATTCTATTGTTTTTTATAAAAAGCCATTTTTTAATAGCTCAAAATAAAGAACGACAAGTTTCTGTAAATCTAACTTATACTAAGATGGATTTATTTATAGGTTGTTCCTTTATAGATAAAAGAAATGCAATGGATCATGAATATTCAATTCATACAGGAATTACTAAATTTTTTTTTCAAAGTTCATTATTTCCTATGATTCAGTATAATTACACTTATAATTTTTTAAAAAAGCAGAATATGAGATTAGGCCCTTGTTTGATAGTAAATATGGCAATACTTAATTTAAAAACGACTAAATCTAATTTTCATTATTATCCTGAAACGTTAATAGGGTATAAGTTTAGTTACGGAAATAAAATAGGAGTTATTCATAAATCAGCAATAGGTGTGTTATTTGAAGGATTTAAAGATTATTTATCTAATCCAAAATGGGTTAATACTTTTTCATATAATTTTAATATAGGTATTTATTATGCGATTGATTAAAAGTGTTTTAATAATATTAACCCTATTTTCAGCATGCAATAAGAAAAAAGATTTCTTAGATATAAAAATTTTGGGCCATGCGGGAATGGGTTTATCAATTCAAAATAGTTTTTATCATGACAATTCGTTGGAATCTATTGATCTAGCTCTTAGTATGGATGGTTGTGATGGAGTAGAGGTAGATGTTCAAATGTCTAAGGATAACACTTTATGGCTTTATCATGATCCATTTTTAGAAAATCAAACTAATCTTAGCGGTTGTATTGCAGATAAAAATAACGATGAACTTAGCAATGCTAAATATAAATCAATGCATAAAGAAAAATTAATAAGGCTTGATGAAATAGATTTCAATAAACTCCAAAATAAATTCCTTCTTCTTGATATTCGTCATTTTAACAATTGCCTGAACACTTCTGTAAATATTAACGATTTTGTTGCATCATTAATAGCGCTTAACTTATCTTCAGAAATAAAAATTAGAGTTATTCTTAAAAATAGTTCTTGGATTAATAATTTTACGAACTCTGGTTTTGAAGTAATTTATGAGGCTTTTGACTTAGCTGATTGGAATAATACAATTTCTATATATCAACATTTAAAAGGATTGATCATTAAGAATGCAGATATTACAAAAACACAGCTTAATGAAGTTAAAACAAATCAAAAAGAAGTGTATTTGTTTGAAATGAGAGCTCCAAAAAGTATTAAAAAAGCATTGTTAAAAAAGCCAGATGCAATAATTACAGATGATTTGCGAGCTTCTATTTTAGAGAAATATAAATAAAAGAATAGGAGGGGTAAAAAAGGCAAGCTACTCCTGTCGCACCGCTACAACCTAATACCTTTGCTACGTTCCCGTCCTGGAGGATTCAAAGGGAGCTGGTCGCAGGAGACTTGCCCGCACAAATATAGATAATTTATAAATTATAAAGCTCAATATTTAGCTTTTTTAAAGCAAGTAACTTTCTTTTCTTAACTTGTTATTGATAATAAGAATAACTAGTCGTGTTTTTTATGAAAAAATTTATTCTTTTCTTTTTTTTAATTTCAAAAACATTATGTTTTTCACAAGTTGTTGATAAGAAAAATCATGTAAATATAATAGATGGTGTTTATGATAAGAGCCATTTTCATCATAAAAAAATGTATTATGAACGATATGAAAATCGTTATACTGAACCTGATACAAATTCCTTTGACGGCCCATATAAACCAAGCAAACATATTGTTATCAGTAAAAGTAAGTCAATGAAGTGTTTATATTATACACATGAAAAGGCTTATTATTTTACATTTGTTAACGATAGTTCCACCTTTATTTTTGATGAAGATTATTTTTGGATAAGCGAAAATGAATTTGATTTATTTTATACTAAAATTTGTGATATGATAGAAAAGGGGTATGAAACACAAAGAATAGAATTAAAACACACACCCATAACTTTGAGATACATAGATAAAGAAGTTATTTTTTATTATTTCAATATAAAGAAATCGATTTATTCAATATCTAAGAGTATTAGCATAGATGAAATTAGAGATATTTTAAAAAAAATAGAAGAAAATAATTAGATGTTATTTAACACGAGATCCAATCTTTTCAATTAGATAAACTAAAACGACACCTAAAACAATAGTTCCTATCGCTAATAGATCCTCTGAATTTGTTAAAATTGGTGCCTCCCATAAATAAGAAACTACTTTTTCTTCCCCATTTCTTCCTATCATTGTTTCAGCAGGAACTTTCCATGGCCATATAATTAGTAACGAACCTATAACAAACCCTGTGAGAAGTGCTATTGTCGCATCATAATGTTTTTTCAAAACAAAAGAGATTGCATGAGAAAGCATTAAAAAACCAATTATAGCGCCAATAATTACTGGAAAAAGAATAGAAAGGTTTGATAGTGGATCTGATGCTGATTTTAACATGATTAATTGATAATTGCCCATAAGAATAAGGACATATGAACCCGATAAACCAGGAAGAATCATACTTGCTACTGCAACAATTCCACATATTAATAAGTACCAAATAGTAGAGTTTTCACTTGCAGGTTTCAAAAAAGCAAGAGAAACAGCAACACCAGTACCTATAATTAATGTCAATATGCTGCTTAAATTCCATTTATTGACCATTCTTCCCACAAAATAGATAGAAGCCAGAATTAGACCGAAAAAAAATGCCCATACAAGCATTTCATTTTTCGTAAATAAATATTCAAGAAGTTTTGCAAGGCTAACTATACTAACACCCACACCAAGAAAGACAGCTAAAAGAAATGAAAGGTTTACATTATTTGAAAAATCTTTGAATTTGCCACTTAAAAGCATTCGTAATGAAGATAGGTTAAATGATTTTATGGAATTAATTAGCTCTTCATAAATACCTGTAATTAACGCGATGGTTCCTCCTGAAACTCCTGGGATTACATTTGCAGCTCCCATTCCTATTCCTTTAAGAAAAATCAAAACATACTTCCCGGCTTTAAAATTATTGCTCATTGTATGATTTTGTATGTTATTCAATATTTAAATTTGGATCAATTTGTTCTTTCCAATTTAGAATCCCACCTTCAACGATTATTATATTTGATAAATGGTGTTCTTGTTCAAGCCAATTTGCAATTGCTTCTGCTCGTCGTCCAGACCGACATATTAATGCCAGCTTATCTATATTTTTTAATGAGTCTATATGATTAATAATTTCTGCCATAGGGATATGTTGGCAGCTAATATTGCATTGCTCATGTTCATAATTTTCACGTACATCTAAAATATGGATAGATTCTCCTTTATTAATTAAATCGGATATTTCTGTTGGAGATAGGTAAATCATTTTTTTACAAATATATATTAATAGTTTATTATAAAATATAATTATAGGCTATACATTTGTTTGAATTTTACAGCCTGTCTTCTGGATATTTCATAAAATTCTCCACTTTTATACTCAACTCTTAATCCTCCATTAAACCATTGTTTAATAGATGCAATTTTGTTTAGGTTAATTATAAATTTTCTGTTTGCTCTAAAAAAATGATTAGGATCTAATTTCGCTTCTAGACTATTTAAAGAACTAATTGTGACAATTTTTTGATCATTTGTTTCTACTCTAACATAATTCCCAATCGATTCAATTATTTTAACTTGATTTAGAGAAATAAATATATTTTTATCACCATCTTTTAGAAAAATCTTATCATCAAGACCTAATAGTTCCTTTTTTCTGAAATTCTGGTGATGGTTGTCAAGTTTTTCATTGAAATCATTAGCGATTTTTTCAATTGCATTAAATAATCTATTTTTTTCAATTGGTTTTAATAAATAGTCAACAGCACCAACTCCAAATGCTTCTATAGCATAATCCTGATGAGCAGTTACAAAAATAACATTAGGTGTTTCGTCCAAAGAATTTAATAATTCAAAACCATCCATTTCTGGCATTGAAATATCAAGAAATAAAAGATCAGGCTTGTGTGTTTTAATTGCTTCTTTTGCTTCGATTGCGTTTGATGCCTGCCCAATGATTTCAATATTATCATTTTCTTTAATCAAATTGATCAATTCTTCTCTTGCAAGTCTTTCATCATCTATAATTAATGTTTTAATTTTTTTCATTGAATTATTTTAAGTCAAATATAAGTGATGAACTATTAGATGGATTAAGGTATTTATTAGCGATTCTACAAAGGTCATCAGAAGTAACAGCATCAATTTCATTATGCATTTCTTCTACATTATATATTTTGTCATATACTAGCATACTTTTACCCATACTCAACATCATTCCAGAATTACTATCCATATTCAATGCAATATGCCCTTTCATTTGTTGTTTTGTCTTATCAAGTTGTGATTTGCTTAAATGTTTGTCACACAACAACTTCAATTCTTTGTTAACTAATTTGATTGTTTTGTTTAGAAATTTTTGATCACAACCCACATAAATAGTCCAAAATCCAACATCTAGATAGGAAGTGTAATTTGCTTCAATGTTATAGGCATAACCAAATTTTTCTCTTATGGAAAGAATTAATCGAGAATTTAATGCTGGACCACCAAGAAGATTTATAAGTAATGATAAACCAACTCGATCTTCATTTTTAAATCCTGGGGCAATACCACCAATAATAAGATGATTTTGATAATTAGCTTCTTTTTTTCTATGATTAAAAGGTTGATAATTTAGAAATGGGTCAATTTTTATTTCCTTTGTTAAGATAGGAAAGGATTTAAATTCCTTTTCTATAAGTTTTTTAAATTTATCAATAGCAATATCTCCTACAAAAGAAATGATGCAATTAGAGGTATTAAATTGCCTTTTTACATAATTGCTTAAATCATCTGCTGTAAAATTTATTAAACTTTTTTTATTACCTAGAATATTATTTCCCAGAGCGTGATTTTTAAATAAAAATTCTTCAAAGTCATCAAATATTTTATCTGATGGTGCATCCATGTATGAGTTTATTTCATCAAAGATGATTTCTTTTTCTTTTTCAATTTCTTTAACTGGAAAAGTTGAATTAATTGATATGTCAGCAATCAATTCAATTGCTCTTTTTGTATATTCTTTTGAATAAGATGCGTAAACACATAATTCTTCTTTAGATGTAAAGGCATTTAATTCTCCACCTACAGCATCTAATCGAGATAAAATGTGAAAAGCTTTTCTTTTTTTTGTTCCTTTAAAAAGGCAATGCTCCAAAAAATGAGCAAGACCAATTTCGTTTTTTCTCTCAAAACGTGAACCAGCAAGAATTGTTATTCCAAAATGCGAAACGGGTGACGCTGTATGCAAATAAACAACGCGCATGCCATTTGATAGGCGAAAAGTTATTGGTTTGTTTTCAGCCAATATTTAAGGGTTTTTTCTTTTTATTATCCATTTGTCATCTGATGAAATGTAATTAATTCGATCATGAAAACGAGATGGTCTTCCCTGCCAGAATTCAAAGGCATAAGGGCTTAAAGCATACCCTCCCCAATGTAGTGGCCTTGGGATTTCAGAATTTCCAAATTGCTTTTCAATTAAATTAAAACTGTTTAAAAGATCTTCTCTTGAATTAATGAATTCCGATTGTTTGGATGCCCAAGCACCAATTTGACTTGATCTTGGCCTAGATGAAAAATATTCGTCGCTTTTTTCAGGATTTATTTTTTCAATATTTCCATTTATTATTATTTGTCTTTGTTGGTGAGGCCAAAAAAATAACATGCATGCATTTGGGTTATCTTCAATTTCTCTTCCTTTTTGACTATTGTAATTGGTGTAAAAAACAAAAGAATTTGACTCAATTTCTTTTAGATAAATTATTCTAGAAGAGGGTTGTTTAGTTTTATTATTTATCGTAGATAAACAAGAAGCATTCACTTCGATGTCTTCTCCTTCATGCGCCTGTTCAAACCAAATATTGAATAATTCAAATGGATTGGAAGGCAAATTATCTAATAATATATTTTTCCCAAAATCAGAATGGTCATTTTTAAGATTATCTAATGCTTTATTCATAATTCACTTCATTGCTTTGCTCTTCCATAATTTCAGATCTGGTTTCATCATTTGGAAAAATATCGACAATAGGAGAAAGTAAAATTGCTGGGATTTCGAAATCTACACCCATTGATGTAAGGCTTTCACGAAGTCTTTCATAAGCATCTTTTATAGAGTCTGCTTCAACAAGGAATTGTTGTGATATTTTTTTTTGTTTATCATTTTCATCATTTTCAACAAGATATGAGATTTTACATTTATACCATATTCCAGTATCGTCATAGGCGAAAATATCTTGAATTTCAGTTCTAGATATTCCTAGAATATGAAATTCACCCCTTATTCGTGTTCCAAGCTCTTCATAAATACGAGCTTCTGCATCTGTGAAAGAATGTGCTCCTAATAAATAAGGTTCACTAACTCTTTTTAATGTACCGTTTTGAAATTGTTTAGTGTATTTCACCTTTACAGTGAACCAAGAATTAATCATAAGCTAAAATTAGTTTACAAAGATAGCATTTAGGTACTAATTATTGATGTTAGATGTTTAATTTGTTTATTAATTCTGTGCCGAATATTTCATAATTTATGCCATCAAAGTTGCCAGAAGACATCATTAAAAGACAACAGTTTTTGCGAAGTTCTTCATTTATATTTTTCACGACATCATTGGTTGAATTTATGACTTTAACATTTCCTCCAAATCCATTATAAACTTCCTTTATAGATATAGGATCTAGTTTCTTGTGAGCTACTACCTCCGGATTAAAATAAACAATAGCAACATCAGCTTTAATCATGGAATCAGTATAATGAGATAAAAAATTCTTTTGAAGTGAAGAAAATGTATGAAGTTCCATACATGCTATTAATTTTTTATTTGGAAATTGTTCTTTAACAGCACTAGTTGTCGCTTTTAGTTTAGAAGGAGAATGAGCAAAATCTTTAAACATAATAAAATCATTATCTGCAGTTACTTTTTGCAAACGTTTCCCTGCTCCAGTAAAATCAAGCATAGCATTTAGAAAATCATGTTTATTTATTTTAATGCTCTGTGCAACCGACATAGCACCCATTAAATTTTGCAAATTATGTGCGCCAAATAATTGAAGTTTGTATTGTTTATCATCAACACATAAAATCGTTCCTCCATCAGAATTAATTTGATAATTGGGTGTGGAATAGGGGACAAGGTTTGTTTTTTTAGATATATTATTGGTTATATGGAGCACTTCTTTATCTTCTTGATTATAAACTAAAACACCATCATCTTCAATAAGTTCACAAAAAATCTCAAATTGAGAAAGGTAATTTTTAAATGTGGGAAAAACATTGATATGATCCCATGCAATTCCACTTATTAATGCAATATTTGGTTTGTATAAATGAAACTTAGGTCTGCGATCTATAGGTGAGCTAAGATATTCATCACCTTCTAAGATCATGATTTTTGCTTTGTCGGTTATTTTCACCATGCAATCATAACCATCAAGTTGTGCTCCAACCATATAATCTACATCGACATTTAATTTTTTAAAAGCATGAAGAATCATTGAAGTTATGGTTGTTTTTCCATGGCTTCCTCCAATAACAATTCGCATTTTGTTTTTGCTTTGTTCGTATAGAAATTCTGGGTAAGAATAAATAGGGATATTAAGTTTTTTAGCTTTTAAAAGTTCTGGATTATCAATTCTTGCATGCATGCCCAAAATAATGGCATTTAAACCAGTATGAATCCTATTTGTATTCCAGCCAATTTTATCAGGTAAAATACTTTCTTTTTCAAGTCTGGATCTAGATGGTTCAAAAATTTCGTCATCTGAACCACTAACTTGATCTCCTTTTCTGTTTAGGGCAATGGCAAGATTGTGCATAGCGCTACCACCAATTGCTATAAAATGTATATTCATTTATTTATTTTAATTATCCAAATAATTTCTGCCAAAACAGATACAACCAATAACCAACAACAAGTTTTGATTAGAATAACCCAAAAAACAGCATTTTCTTTATCGTAGAGAAATACAGGAAGACATATTGCTAATAATCCAATGTAGTAGAAACGTTTATATTTTAAGGTTTTATTTTTTGGATATAATTGCCATGAAAAATATTGAGAAGCGGTATAAATAAGCACACATATTAGAATATGTAGTGGGATATTAATTATATAGTTTGAATTTTCTAAAAAAGAATAAAACAAAGCAATTATAAGACTTGTTATGCTTTTAATAATAATTAAAATATATATAATTGATTTGTATTTCACAGATTGAAATTACGTAAAATAAAGATAGATAGATCTTAAAAATATGGAACTTACTGACAATGAAATCTTCAAATCTACTCCATTGAAGACCTATTTGTTTTCTATATATTTTGACATGCCATCGGAGGAATATACTGCTAGATTACCTTTGCTGTTTTGATAAATTAAATAAGTTTCTAAATTTAATTTTGGATTGTTTTCGATAAAAGAAATGCTTTCATTTAAACCCATAACCATAAATGCTGTAGCATAGGCATCTGCGTCTGCACAATTGTCAGCTATAACCGTTGCACTTAATAAATTGTGTGTGACAGGGATTCCAGTTTTTGGATCAATTGTATGGGCATATTTTTTACCATTTTTAATATAAAATTTTCTGTAATTACCACTTGTTGCGATAGCCTTATTTGATATTGATAAAACACACTGAAGTGTTCTTTTATTATTGTTTTCTATGGGACTATCTATTCCAATTTTCCACTTTTTATTGTTAGATTTTTTTCCTTTTACAATTATCTCTCCACCAATTTCCACGAAATAATTTTTAATATTTAATTTATCAAGATAGTTTGCGATTACATCCACGGCATAACCTTGAGCTATTGCATTAAAATCAATATTAAAACGCTTGTCCTTTTTTTTATAATAGAATTGCTTATCAGAAATAACTTTAAAGTTGTGTAGGTAATTTGATTTGAAACTTGTAAAATTTAAAATGGAATCTATTTCTGAACTATCTGGAATTTCAGAGGTCTTATTATAAAACAAACCCCATTTTTTAACTAGTGGTAAAACAGAAGGGTCAAATGCTCCATTTGTTTCATTAAATATTTTTTGACTTTTTTTATAGCAATTGATGAAATAGTTTGATTCATCAGTAAAAATTGTATCCGTATTGCTTTGGTTTAATTTTGAGATTAATGATAGAGGGTTATAATTAGATAGAATGTCGTCAAAAGACTTTAAAAGTTGATTTATGGTTGCTTTGTTAACTTTATTTGAAGAAGAAGGTATTTTTATATTATAAGTTGTTCCTTGTGTGTTTCCTTGTATGATTTGTTCAGATTTTTTTTTATCTAAATCAGAACAACTAATTAAAGAAAATAAAAATAGAGAATAAAAACTAGTTTTTGACAAGTTTAGCTTTCTGAGTATTGGTAATCCAAACATCTCTAGATATAAGTTTATTGTTTTTTGTATATGTGGTTTCATTATTCAAAGATTCATAACTTATATAAATATCTCCATGATAATTTTCATCTACAATAACTCTACGTGTAATTTTTTCGTTTTCCATTCCAGCTGGACCTCTTTTAAAAATCTCTTCAGTTAATCCTATTTTGTATTGTTCTCCTTTACTATTTTTTAAATAATTTGGTTCTAAGGGTATTTTTTGAACTTGAATAGAAATTGTATCTCTTCTTTTTTCATTATCCTTTAAAAGATTTAGATTTTTAGAAGATTTATTTTGGTTTTCATCGATAATAAACTCCATTAAAGAATCATTTTTGAGGTCATTGTTATATATCTTTACTAGATATTTTAGATTTTTTTCATCTTCGCTAACAACAATGTTTTTATTTGCTAAATCTGTTGAATCTAAAAGGTTGATTATTTTATAAGTTCGTGCTAGTTTGTTTTTTTCGATTAGCTCTGCTGTTTCATTTATTTTATTGCTGTTTTCAGTGACAGCGGCTTTGATGTTTTCATTTTTCTTTGTTCTGTTAATTTCTACTTCATCTTGTTGTTTAATCCTATTTTTAAGATTTTCATTAAATAATAGCATCAATGTTTCTTCTTTTACTTCAGATGATTCTTTTATTTTATTAATGCGTTTTTCATTTGATTGTAGTTCATATAAATTTTTATTTGACTTATATATTTCTTCATTTTCAATAGCATTTAAATCATTGTCTATTTTATCATAAACTATTTTTGTTTTTATTAAATCTGTCGTGTTTAAAAAATTGATGTCTTTTTCTGCATCAACCGGTGTTCCTAAGTCTTCAAGTTGTATAGAGTTTTTTACTGGAGTTATGGTGTCTTTAACAGAATTGTTATTAGTTATGTTAGATGGAGAACTAATTATTTCTCTTAAAGAATCAGCTGATTTAGTTAGGTTGTCAATATTTATTTTAGAAATCAAATCACTATTTTTATTAGCAAAAAAGGAAAGTTTGTTTAGCTCTTTTAACGATTTATTATTATCCTTCTTTTTTATAATAGCATATACATTTTTTCTCTTTTTGATAAAGTCTTCATTTACACTTATTTTTTTTAAAAGCATTTTAGATTCGGGTTCATTTATCCTCCTTTTCATAGGAGCAGAATAAAGAATGTTTTTTGCTGTTTTATAAAACTCTGGTCCTTTATCAACAGCTTCTTGTGCTTTTTTTATTTGATTATTATAAATTTCAACTGCAGACGATTTTTGCATATCTAAAACATGTTCAATTTTTTCATTTGCTGTTTTAATTACTTTAGAGTCCGGATATTTCTTAAGAAGTTTCTTAGCATTTTTATAATCTTTAATGGCACTTATATAATCTGGTGAAACCCCATTCATTTTAGAATCTCCAACTTGAATAAGATCATTAGCATCTTTTTCAGATGCTAAACGTTTTTTAATGTTCAATACTTTTGCAATCTCATTAACGATGATAGATTTATTTTTTGGCACAAGAGCAATGCACTCCTTATATTTTGCAATTGCTTCATCATATTTTTTATTTTCTTCCGTTTTTTTTGCTTCTGCAAATTTTTCTTTGTAGGTCTTTAAATTTACATTTTCCTCAATAATTTTGTTTGTGGAATTTAGTTTAGAACTTATTTCAGAATTCTTTTCATCTAATCCAAGGGCTTTTTCATATGCAGATTTAGCATTATCAAATTCCCCAAGTTTTGATAAACTATCTCCTTTTGAGATAAGGTTTGAAATTTGCGAATCTAATTTATTAAGCTCGTTTAAATTGTTGAGCGCATTTTGTGCATTTTCTTTTTTCTTAATTACAGCTTGATTTGATTTAATTACTAATGCAGAATCATAATTATTTATAGCACTTTCATATTTTTTAGAGTTAACATCTTTATCTCCCTTACTAACAAATTCGTTGAATTTTTTATTCTTTTCAGCCTCTTCAAGAAGTTTTTTAATTCGAATTTCCATTTGATCAAATTTAGCTTTGTCTATTTCTGCCATTGATCCATTCCAGAAAAATTCAGCAATATATTCTGTTTTTAGAAATGAAAAATCTACTCCTGTTTTTGGTGAAAAAAGAGAAACGTCTAACATTCCGACACTTTTTATTTGAAAATCACCTCTAGGATTGTTTCTTAAAATTTTCTTATAATCAAGGTCTTTAAAATCAAATAGAACCTTTTTAGTAATTAAACCAGGTTTTGCAAAATATAATTCAAAAGGTTTTTCAGGATTTACTTTTGCAGTAATTGAATATGATCCATTTTGTAAAGACAAAACTCTTGATAATGTCCTTCCCGATTGAATAAAATATATAGTAACTCCATATTCATCTTGTTTAGTATCCCAATTTGTTGTTGAACCAGAAAAACTAAATGGAACAGATTGTGCAATTGCAGAATTAATTAAAACAATCGAAACAAATAAAATAAAGAGTTTTTTTGACATCATAAAAGAAATTATATTTCTATACAATCTATAATTATAATACAAATTTCATTAAAAAAGTTCATTTTTCCGATTATTTAACCAATTCTAACAGTGAATTAAATTAATTTGCAAATCCCGAAAAGAGCTTCGTAGTTTAAACTAAAATTCATATAATCGTTACATAATATAAAATATTAGCTTAAAATTATTTAATAAAATTAAGGTAATTGATGAAATATAAATTATTCTTTTAGTTCCTTATGAAAATAAAATCTATTTTTTTCCCTTTTTTTATTTCAATTGATTTGCTATAATTAAGTATAAAATCAATTGATGAATCAGAAGGGGACACCTTTATTGAATCAAGTTCTTTATTGATTTTTTCGAGATTTAAAGGTTCAGAATAGTTTGGTGGAATAAAATCAGAATTATTTTTTGGGTATATTTTTGACATAGGCATGTGTATTTAATATACCAAACGCATAGATTATTAAAATATTATATTATAAAAAAATTATGCCATTGTATTTGGAGTTCCATATCCAATAGGGCTATTGTGAGATGGTCCACTATCATCAATTTTCCCAAAGCTTTGTTCGTATTTACTTATGTTATCAGATAAAGCTTGTAAAAATCTTTTGGCATTTGCAGGAGTCATTAAAATTCTTGAACGTACTTTCCCTTTAGGCATTCCTGGCATAACTTGGATAAAGTCACACACAACCTCAGCTGGTGAATGGGTAATTATTGATAAATTGGAATATATTCCTAAAGCTATCTCTTCTGATAGCTCAATGTTCATTTGATTTTCTTCGTTTTCTTTTTTCATAAAATAATTTTTAATGTTCTTTAGAAGCTAAATATCTTTCTGCATCAAGTGCTGCCATACATCCAGTTCCAGCAGCTGTGACAGCTTGTCTGTAATTTTTATCTGCAGCATCACCTGCAACAAAAACTCCTTCTATATTTGTTTTAGAAGTTCCTGGTTCTTCATAATTGATATAACCAGTTTCATCAAGATTGATATAATCTTTAAAAATATCAGTATTTGGTTTATGCCCTATTGCAACAAAAAAACCAGTACAAGGAATTTCCTTTATATCATTTGTCTTGTTATTTCTTGCTTGGATTCCCGTAACAACCTGTCCGTCTCCTAAAACTTCTTGTGTTTCGGTGTTGAATAAAACATTAATGTTTTCTGTATTTAAAACTCTTTGAGCCATAATTTTAGATGCTCTAAACACATCTCTTCTAACCAACATGGTAACTTTAGAGCAAAGTTTAGAGAGATAGTGTGCTTCTTCACAAGCCGAATCTCCAGCCCCAACGATAACAACTTCGTGACCTCTGTAGAAGAAACCATCACAGACAGCACAAGCAGAAACACCACCTCCTGTTCCAAGGTAATGCTGTTCAGTAGGTAATCCCAAATATTTTGCAGATGCTCCAGTAGAGATGATTACAGTTTTGGAATGGATTTCTTTGCCAGATTCTGTCCAACATTTATGAACATCTCCAGAAAAATCAACTTTTTTTATAAATCCAGGCCTAATATCAGCTTCAAATCTTTTTGCCTGTGCCTCAAGTTCCATCATCATTTCTGGTCCCGTTACCCCGTCTTTATATCCAGGGAAATTTTCAACTTCATTTGTAGTTGTTAGTTGTCCGCCTGGTTGTAACCCTTGATAAAGAACAGGCTTCATTTCTGCTCTTGCAGCATAAATTGCAGCAGTATAACCAGCTGGACCTGAGCCAATGATTAAGCAATTAATTTTTTCTATTTCACTCATTTTTTAAATATATATAGCAAATATATGATTTTCCTTATCACGAATTTTAATTTTTTGTATATGAATCAAAATTATTTTAAAAGTTAAAAAAACTTTAATTTTTAAAAACTAATCAGGATTAAAAGTCAAATTAAGTATTTTAGTCATGCTTAATTGTTTTCTTATACACATGCCAAATAAACTTATAATTCATATAGCTATTTATGTTCTATGTTTTAATAATCTATACAATGCACAACATAAATTAACCCCTCTAGATTATTCAATTTCATCTAACTGGGTAACATTTCCTCAAAAAGATCCTGCCAATTTAAAGGATTATATATCCGACTCTACATGGATTAAAAAAGCAGATGTTTTTTATGTTTATCCTACTTTTTTAACAAATAAAAAAGATACAAATTGGAATGCAAATCTTAGCGACACAGCACACGTAAACCAGATTATTAATAAAGCTGTATATTTTCAAGCATCAGCTTGGGCAGAAGCCGGTAGAATGTTTGTTCCTCTTTATAGACAAGCTCATATAAGATCATACCATCAATTAGAAAACAATGGTAGAGAATCTATTTTATTTGCTTATCAGGATGTTAAAGCTGCATTTCTGTATTATTTAGAAAATTTCAATAATGGAAAACCAATTATTTTTGCAGGCCATAGTCAGGGCTCAACACATATATGTCTTTTATTAAAAGAATTTTTTGATGATAAAAAATTAAGTGATCAATTATTAATTGCTTATATCCCTGGAATGGGTATCGATAAAAAGATGTTTTCAAAGTTGAAACTACTTACTAATTACAAATCATTTGGGGGCTACGTAACATGGAATACTTTTAAAAAGAAATTGAATAAAAATAAGTATGACAAATGGTATAAAGGAAAACAAGTAATTAATCCTGTAACCTGGGATTTAAGTAAAAAAGCAGATAAAAAATTACATAAGGGATTTCTTTTTGCCAACAAGAAATTATATAAGAAAGCTTTTGCAACTCATCTAATTGATGGAGTTGTTTGGATAACAAAACCTAAATTCCCATATAGATCATTATCATTCACAATGAAGGATTATCATGTCGGTGATGTGAATTTATTTTGGGAAGATATTCGAATAAACATTAATCACAGATTAAATAATTGGTTTTTAAAGGGTAAATTGGATCATTCAAAATTGAATTGAAAATATTCACTAAACCTCTGATTGTCAGCATTTATCTTGTGTTTTTTTTATAAAATAAAATAAATTTATTCTAGATTTCTTTTGCTTTTAGGCATCTTCTATTTTTTTTGGTCGTATATTTATATAAACAATAGTGATTACAATTGTAACTTTTAGATGTTTCAATTTGTTTTAATTGCACTTGATAGGAAGTGAAAAGAAAAGAATTCAATAACGCTGTTAATATGTATAGCCATCCGTTGTATGGTTTTGCATTGAGATTTCTTCAGAACCCTGAAGATGCTCGTGACATTGTACAGGACACTTTTGAGAAACTTTGGATTCATTGCGAGAATGTAGATGAAAAAAAATGCAAATCATGGCTCTTCACTTGTGCCAATAATGCCATGCTCAACATGGTGGCGCGTAAACGAAGAGTTGTATTTTCATCTTATGATAATTTACCTGAAATTTATGGTAAATGTGACTCTAGCTTTGAAAACAAACAAATAATCGAACGTGTTATCAGCGGTCTTCCTCCAGTACAAAAAAGCATTATTCTATTACGTGACCTTGAAGGGTATTCGTATGATGAAATTGCAAAAATACTGGATCTTTCTTCCTCTCAAGTTAAAGTATATTTATTTCGTGCAAGAAATAAAGTGAAAAAGCAATTAATACAATTGAAAATAGCAGTATGAGTAATCCATCATTTTCCAACATAGATCGATGGTTTTTCGATTATGTTGAAGGCAATTTGTCGCAAGAACAGGTTACAAAGTTTGAGGCTTTTATAGCCAAACACCCTGAATTGGAATTCGATTTAAACAATTGGAAATCTTCCAAGTTACAACCTATAGATATAGAATATCCAGATGTAGATAGTTTGTATAAAACAGAAAAAATAAAAACAACTTCACTTTACTGGTTAACAGGCATGTCTGTTTCTGTGTTTGTAGTTTCTTTTCTGATTTATGCCCTTAATTTTAATAGTGGTGCTGAAAATTCCATACTTGCAGAAAATAATGATATTCTAACTTCTTTAGATCAAAAACATTTAGAGATTAACACCTCTTTTTCTGATATTTCTACCATTAAAAGCAATGAAAATGGATCTTTTAATGCTATTTCTCCAATTCTTAATAACTCGATCGAATCTCGAGTAGATCAAGGAGAAAATCCAGTTTCGTTAGTTTATGAGAAGAAAATAAATAATCAACAGACAAAGAAAGATTTTATTGCTTTTAATAAAGGTGTAGATTATTCCGTAAATAATGTGAATGCAAATAATGTGATTTCATCTTTGTCTTCCTTAAAAGCTTTAGAGCTTGATTTTATAGATGATAAACTAAAGAATAAAGGAATTAAACTTAATTCCTTAAAAACGAAAGAAAGCAACAAAAAAATGAAACTTCCTAAATTGCTTTCTAAGTCATTAAAAAAGATAAATAGGTTTATGGAAAAAGACCTAGCTCTTAATAATACCAGAAATCACAATGTTCATCTTCCTGGTCTTACCCATCTTGATGCTAATTATTCTTCAGCAGGAGATGTGTCTTCTACAAGGTTTAAATCGGTGACTAGAGCTCAGTGGCTTGGAAAAGAAAATCAAAAGCTTAGCAATCGTTTTTCTTTGGATGCTTATTCAAAAGTTTTAAGGTCAGGTTTTGGTTTCCAGTTTGATTATTCTCATTATGGAAATGGAGTTATTCAGGATTGGAATACCAGTATTATTTATTCACCTAAAATCGCAGTATCAAGGTCTTTTTTAATAGAACCAGCAATACGATTTAAAATGGGTAACAAATCTCTTAATGCAAGTAAGGTTGATCCAGGTCAGGTTGAATGGGATAGAAATAATTTACAAGATTTTTATACTACTGGATCTCCTGTAGGAAATAAATTGTGGTATCGTGATTTGGGTCTATCATTATTAATGCATGCTAAATGGCTTTATATTGGAGTGCAAGCCGATAATTTATTAAGACATGTTGATAATATTTATTCCAATAATATTGAAACACCTAATAAATCTGCATATCACTACACAGCATATATTGGTTCTGATTACGATATTCCTTCTGTTCAAATGAGTTTTTCTCCTTATTTCGTATATGAAAAGAAAGGAAGTAGGGAAGAGTCTTGGGGTGGAATTAATATGAGCTTAAAGAAATTCACTTTTGGCGGAGCATATTCATCCAATAATAATTATGCGGCATCTGTTGGCTTTACTTTTAATCGATTTGCTTTTACTTATCAATTTGACAGAACGTATTCTTCTTTATTGCTATCTAAATCAAGCTCACACCAACTAACTCTTTTAATTAACTCTAAACTCAGTAAATCGTCACGACGATATATAACCTTATAACCTATAAACTATGAAAAGACTATTTTTAATTCCATTCTTGCTTGTTCTCTTTTCTTATGCATCTTTTGCTCAAGACCCAACATTTACGCAGTTTTATGCAAACCCTGTATATTTAAACCCAGCTTTTGCTGGTGCTACTGGATGTCCTAGGATTTCTATGAACTATAGAAACGAATGGCCTCAGCTTACCGGAAACTATGTTACTTATTGTGCGGCATATGATACCTATGCCAAAAGCCTTTCTGGTGGTATTAGTGTTTTAGCAATGCACGATCAGCAAGGACAAGGAACAATACAAACCTCCATGCTTGGTCTTATTTATTCTTACCATGTAAAGGTTACTCGA
>Ga0163108_10001314_pt1 | contig 18211 bp, 14 predicted proteins | sample Fk1155metaG_FD_109644 | JGI IMG/M metagenome (GOLD analysis project Ga0163108, IMG submission 109644) | Marine microbial communities from the Central Pacific Ocean - Fk160115 155m metaG | ecosystem: Environmental > Aquatic > Marine > Oceanic > Photic zone | place: The Central Pacific Ocean...
GCGCCATGTGTAGCGACCACGATACCGACCATGGGGTTTCTCCGTGTGAGGGGCCGTATCCGCTCATGACCTTTATTGCGAGGTTTGGCATGGTCAGCATGTGGGTGTAAACTTGAGTCTGGTGAGCACCATGCATGTCGTACTGATTAATCCCACCCCAGCTGATCATTACAGTCCGTGCATTCGTGCGCTTTCGTCTGGTCTCAAATCAAATGGGCACACTGTCCGGCATATTTTTCTACCAGCAGACACCTATAGCCATCTCCATGAGCGTGAAGGTCACATCATGCAGATGGAACAGTCGCTCGTGGACGACATGGTGGCGCTCTGTGAGGGAGCGGGGTTTGTCGGCATTAGCGTCTTGAGCAGTCTGTTCGATGTAGCAGTTCAAGCGACACGAGCGATTCAGATGAAGCATCCAGATGTACCCATTGCATGGGGTGGCTTCCATCCGTCGACCATGCCCCAGCAGGCCCTGGAATTCGTGGACATCGTTGCGGTTGGGGAGGGGGAAGACTCACTGCTGGAGTTGGTCGACAAGATTGAGGCGGGCGAGGACCACTATGACGTGCGGAATTTTTGGTTCCGAAAGCCCAATGGAAAGGTGGTGAGCAATCCGCATCGCCCCCTCGTTCAGGATCTCGATACCCTGCCTTTCCAAGACTATTCCTTTGAGGATGATTGGTCTTACTCCGATGACCATCGCCATATGGTGCGACTTGACTGGAAGACCTTTTTAGAGCGAATGCCCCGTTACGCAGATCGGAACGGCGATCTTCGCTACACCTACAAAACCATGATTACCCGTGGTTGCCCCCACAAGTGCAGCTATTGCGGTGTGGCCTTCAACCATGATTTGTACAAGGGTCAAAAGTACCTGCGTCGCCGCTCTGTGGAGCACATGGTTGCGGAAATCAAAGAGGTCACGCGGCGTTTTCCGGAAATCGGTCTCATCCATTTTCAGGACGATGTGTTTTTCTCTACCTCCAACGAAGAAATAAAGAAGTTCTCTCGGGTGTGGAAAAAAGAGGTTGGCTTACCGTTTCGGGCACAGTGCTCGCCGACCACCATCAATGAAGAAAAGTATGCGGCCCTCATCGATGCAGGCCTTTGTTTTACCGAGTTGGGCATTCAAACGGGCTCTTCCGAAACCATGCGCATGTACAAGAGGGGAATGACGAACGAACAACTGCTCAAGGCGGTTCACATCATCACGAAGTACCGGGAGTACATTCAAATCCCCGATTACCACATGATTTTGGACAACCCTTGGGAGTCGACGGAAGATGTCATGAAGGGCTTGAGGCTGCTCTGGACCTTGCCGCCTCCGTACAATCTTTTGCCTTCATCACTGGTTCCGTACCCGGGGACGGAGTTCTACCACAAAGCAATTGAAGACGGCTTTGTGGACGATGAGTTTAACCAAATCTACCGGAAGGAGTTTCACAGTCCGGATGGTAGCTATTTGAACTTTTTGTTCTTCCTGACGCTCTTCAACGGCTTGCCCAAAGAGTTCATACAGTTTCTTGGCCAGGATAAGTTTGTTCGCAAATTCAATCAGCGGAAGTACGATCGCTTTTGGGGCCGGGTGTATCGCTATGGTGAGAATGTCCGAAAAGCACAAAAGCTCTCCACCTTTGCGGTGAAGGGCAAGTTGCTGGAAATCACAAACCTACGGGAACTGAAGCGTGTGGCCAACCAAATGAAATAGGTGGCTATAGCGGTGTTCCATCCGGTTTGAAGTAGTTGCCCTTGCAGGAGGGCGTGTGGGTGCGTGCGAATTCCGACATGCTTTTCAGGTTGTCTTTCACTTCACCGGCTGCGAAGCGTGTGGCAGGTCCCACGGGCACACTGCCACCCGGGTCGGACCATGTGTGGTACTCGACCAAAGTCTTTCCATTTCCAAGGTCCACCAGCAGCCATGCGCCCTTGGACCAAGCAATTGGCATCCCATCTTCGATGATGGAAGTGTCCAACCGTGTGCGCAGTGCGGGTTCGCGCAGCCGATCCACCCACCACAGTTCCCATGCACGCCCGGCCGAAGCAGAGAAGAGTGCGTTGTTGTATCGGATGCGGACCAGCCACCAACGGTCGGTCAATATCGGCACATCGATGTATTGAAATATGGTGTGGTCATTTGTCCGTGGGCGACCATCGATCGTTTTCGAATGTGCAACGGGCAGATTTCCAGCATGGTGGTCTTCGTCGGTAATCGCTTTCCAGAGCGTCTGTATGGGGATCTCGAAGACCGCGATACCGTAGCCTTTGGCAGCTTTCACGTCGGCAACCACTTCGATGCCTGTGACGATCTCACCGTTGAGCGCTTTTAGGTATTCCGAAGATGGAATTTCGGGCGCAGTTCCGGACGTTCTTTGCGCCTTCCAATGGCCAAGGTCGCTCACCAATTTCTCGACATTCGTGGCCGAAGCCAGGCCGATCCAAATGGCCAAAAACCAACACATGATGACCTCCTACGCATTCTAATAGCATGCCAATGCCTTTGTTCGCTTGCCGAGGTGCGGCTGCCGTGTCACCATCGGTACGCTTATGACCCGCCATCAACCCGAAGCTGAACGCCGTGCACAAATCATGCGTGCTGCCCGATCCTTGTTTGTTGAACGTGGGTTTCTCAACACGAGAATGGAAGACGTGGCGAAGCGCGCGCAGCTGTCGAAAGGCGCGGTCTATTTCTACTTTGGGTCGAAAAGAGATCTCTTTCATGCCTTGGTCGATGAGGAGCACAGCAACACGCTGGCTTTTCTCGAGGAGGCCGTGAACGATCCAAGAGCTGGGTCCCAGAAATTGATCGATGTTGGTATCCGCTATTTGGACTATTTTGCGGGGCTCAAGAGTCCGCCTCGATTTTTTATGATCATGAACGAGATGGCGATTCGAGATGAGGAAATACGATCTCGGGTGAATCAGATCCATCATCGATTCGTAACGGAAGTGGCCAAGTTGATACAGGAAGGCGTTGATTCGGGCGCATTTCGCGCGCTGGATCCGATGGCTGCATCCATGATGCTGAAAGCCTTTATCGACGGACTTGCTGGTCAGGCGGCGGTGGGCATTCGACCGGACGTTCAGCGTTTGTCTACGGATGGGGTACGGCTGATTTTGGAAGGCCTCATGCAAACCGATCTGGAGGGGAAATCGTGAGCCAAGATGTTCAACGTGCGAACTTTCATGCGCGCCTGCGTTGGGTGGGAGCCCCGTTGATGCTGTCGGCATTGGTGTTGTTTTGCTACGCAGCCTTTCGCTTCATGATTGGAGGCTCCGGCTGGACGGTTGCTTTTGCGGTTTTCGGCACAGCCCTCTCGTTGGCATCGTTTGGCGCAAACCATGATGCCACCATGGCCTATGCTTTCGCTGGAAGAGGGGATGGCCTTCCTGCGAACATTCGGGATGAGTTGGAGGAGGAGCTGGAGCGAGACCGCGATGGTGTGCTCGGCGTCGTGGCAACACCCAAGATTGGTATGGTCATGCCCGCCTTGGCGCTATTGGTCCAAGTTTGGGTGGCTTGGCGTTTGTTCGGTGGGCCTGCATGACAGATGCACAGTTGGCATTCGTTGGCGGAGACCGTCAGATATGGTTGATGGATGCCGATGGCCGTTCCCCTCGGCAACTTACTTTTGGTGAAGGCCCAGGTGCGAAGAATCCATGGGGCGTGCTTCAGTCGCGAGACCACAGCAGTCTTCCGTGTTGGTCGCCCGATGGGCAATGGATGTCCTGCTTTCAGACCCGAATGACGGGAGCAGAAAGTGGCCAGACGTGGTTGGCTGTGGTGCAAGTGGATGGGGTCGAGGAACAGCGGCTGACCATGGTAGAGGAGGGGTACCCGATCTATGCCCAATGGTCACCGGATTCTCGACGTGTCGCGATGTTGACCCAAGAGGAAACCCACCTTTCGCTGGGTGTGTGCTCCATTGGTGACGTGGGCAACTACCGTCTAATTGAGGAAGGTGTGCCCCTGTTCTTTTCGTGGACAGACGATGCTGCGCGACTTCTGATTCATAGCGGGTCGGGTGGAGACACCCGGTTGGTGGTTCGTGATGTGGTGGGGGATGAACCCGACGATTTTTTCTCAAAGCAGCCGGGCAATTTTTGTACCCCTTTGAGCATGTCAGGCCATGCCATTTTTGTTGGGCGTGAAGAAACCCATGGGGTGGTCTGTGTGTCCGATTTTTCTGGTGCAGATGTTCAGGGAATTGCGGCCATAGAAGGACTGGTTGCCTTGGTGGGTTCTCCGGATGGAAACTTTTTGGCCTTCACCTCGGCTCCTCCGGGAGAACGGCAGCTTTATCAGGGAGTCTGGGTTGCTGATATGCAGACCGGCCAAGTACGTCGGGTCTACAGTGAGGGTGTTGTCGCATATTTGTGGAAGCCTGATTCCAGTGGATTGATTTTTGTGACCCGTGGACGAGGGCCTGCTGAATTTCAGTGGAATGAGTTGCTGCTTTCATGCGAAGAGGCGAGGCCGTTGGCTGGTTTTTTCCCCAGCTTGGACCAAAAGTTTTTTCTTCACTTCTTCGAGCAGTTCGCAGTCAGCCATTCTTTGATCTCGCCCGATGGGGAGCGGCTTGTGTATGCGTCGCATCCGGACCCACGGGGAGGCGGATCCGATACGTCCCCGCACATCTATACGATTGACCTCACGGCAGATCAGCCGAAGGCAGAGATTCTGGTGCCGGGCGAGTTCGCCGTCTTCTCACCGTAGAGCGATCCAATTTGAGCCGGGCAGGGATTGGTTGTTCGGTGGCGTATCCGCGGCGATGATGAATACAGCACGCCGATTGGCTGCCTCGTCGACTTCGTCTGCGGTTTGTATCGCCAACCCATTTTCGCCAAAGCCTTGGTAGTGGATGGGTCCGGAAAACCCATTTTTTCGAAACCAAAGTCCCAGTGATTTTGCTCGCTGGGTGGAAAGTTGTTGGTTTTGGATTCGGTTTCCTACTGTGTCGGTAAAGCCAGCCAAATACAGCGCCATCGGTACTTCGAAACCCAATGCGGTGCGGTTGAAACGGCGCATCACGTCTCCAATCTTGGTCATCACGTCTTCAAGCTTTGGGGCTTCTCTTGAAGGGATGACGGATGATCCAGTCGGGAAAACCACATCCTCATGGGGAATTTGGTAGGACCATGGGAAAAGGTCCAGAGTGGCACTCAATTCGCTCATCGTTCTGGCCATGATTTGTAGGCGTATCACTTTCTCTGCAGTCTCTTTCCAAGACAATTTGACGGGGGAACCCGTGGGGTTTTCGGTGACGACAAGGTCCAATTCGCGGCCAGATTCACCGTACACACGAAGGGCTATCTGTGATGCCGGTTGATCCATGTGCACCTGAAGCTGCCTGGCCTCCAGATCGATGTCATTGGCGGTGGCCCGAAGGGTGATGGTTTGTTGAACCACCACGGAAAATTGCAGGGGCATGTCTCCCGCGGTTCCGTCATAGAACTCTGCATGGAGAGAGCCGGAACAGCTGTGTCGCCCAGCGTCCACGGGAATGTCGATTCGGACGGATCTGCCCGCTTCGGCGGGTGCGGAGTGGGCTACATCGACGGTGCCGCAGCGGATCTTCACGTCCAAGATGGTTGCCGCAACTTGTGGGTGCAGGACCAGGGACGGCTTCTTTGGTGCGTAGACCGTATGGACGACTTCCAGTTTGACCGAATCCTGGGCCATGGCGATTCCCAGCACAAAAATGAACCAACTCATTTGTTTACTCCTTGCTCTTCATGGCCCTCAAGCTGCGGAGCGGGTTAGTCCGCGACAGCCAAATGAACAGCAATCATGTTGCTCAATAACGGAGTCATCGCAATGGACATTCTTTCTCGCCTCGGAATTTCGGATGTGAACCCTGGAGCGTGGGCTGGTTCAGCACTCAGCACGGGTACTGGAGAGACGGTCACTTCATACAATCCTGCCACAGGTCAGGCTTTGGCTTCGGTCAATCTGGCTGGGCTCGATGAGTATGGACAAGTGGTCGAGGCTGCTCAATCTGCATTTGAGCGGTGGCGCATGGTTCCAGCACCCAAGCGCGGAGAGATCGTTCGGCAGATGGCGGAGGCCATGCGTTCCCACAAAGATGATTTGGGGGCCCTGGTGACGATGGAGGTTGGCAAAATCCTGTCGGAAGGCCTCGGTGAGGTTCAGGAAAGCATCGATATGGCAGATTTGGCTGTTGGGATGTCGCGTCAGCTCTACGGATTGAGCATGCATTCTGAGCGGACCGGCCATCGGATGTACGAACAGTGGCATCCCCTTGGCGTGGTTGGCTGCATCACGGCATTCAACTTTCCCAATGCGGTTTGGGCATGGAATGCCATGGTCGCGTTGGTATCCGGGGATGCCGTGATCTGGAAACCATCCTTGAAGGCTCCGCTCACCGCGATCGCAACGCATCGCATGTGTGATGAAGTGTTGGCCAGGCACGGTTTTTCGGGCTTGTTGGGGCTCATCATCGGTGGTGACGCCGATGTGGGAGAAACCATGATTGCGGATCAACGGTTGCCACTGATCAGTGCCACGGGCTCCACACGCATGGGAAAACGGGTCAACCAGGTTGTGGCTGGGCGCTTGGGTCGTTGTCTTCTTGAACTGGGCGGAAACAATGCGATCATTGTGGAGCCAGATGCGGATCTTGATTTGGCCGTTCGTGGTGTGGCATTTGGAGCGGTTGGTACAGCAGGACAGCGGTGTACCTCCACGAGACGTTTGTTCTTGCACAAGAGCATTGCGCCTGCCTTCACCGAACGGTTGGTAAATGCATACAAACAGGTTCCCATTGGTGATCCAATGGATTCAGGGACCTTGATGGGGCCCCTGATCGATGATGATGCGGTTGAAATGTACCGCCAAGGGCTCAAGGACATCCAAGCGGAGGGCGGTGAAATCCTTTGTGGTGGTGAGGCGATTGAAGGTCCTGGTAGCTTTGTCCAGCCGACCGTTGTACGGGGCCGCCCGGACATGAAAATTGTTCAGCATGAACTCTTTGTACCCATCCTGTATGTCTTTGAATATGAGTCCATCGAGGACGCGATTCGTTGGCAAAATGACGTACCACAAGGCTTGTCGAGCGCAATTTTCACGGACAGTTTCCGGAAAGCGGAGCGTTTTCTGGCCCATCATGGTTCCGATTGTGGGATCGCGAATATCAACATTGGTACGTCTGGCGCGGAGATTGGCGGTGCCTTTGGTGGTGAAAAAGAAACCGGCGGTGGTCGAGAGGCGGGAAGTGACTCTTGGAAGGCCTATATGCGCCGACAGACCTGCACCTTGAATTGGAGCACGGACTTGCCGCTCGCCCAAGGCGTAAAGTTCGACATCTGATGTTCCAGAATGTATCCAACAGCGTTGATGTCACCCTTTCGGTGTCCATCATTGTGCTTGTCGCTGTGGTCGTAGGGCACCTTTATCTGGGTGACTTATTGACCATGGTGCAATGGGTAGCAGAGACCATCGTTGGGCCGCTTTTCGGCTTGGACAGTCACTTTTGATTTGACTGGGCAAGTAAAAAAAACGTGTGTCAAGGCCGTACGAATGTTGCGGATTGGCATTCTACCAACTAAAGTGCGCCCGAATTGCGCTGACTGGGTGCAATCGAGTTTCCCCATAAGTAAATATAGGATTGGATATGACTCTCAAGGGACTGAATTGGATGGTTCTTGGTGCAGCTTTTGCTCTCACAGCATGCAGCACCAAGAGTGATGATACTGGCGACGAATTCGAGGTTGGTGCCTCTGGAAGCGAAGGTGACCCTGAGTCGGATGCAGATGCAGACTCAGATGCAGATGCAGATGCGGACTCTTCGGGTGGTGACGGCTCTTTCGATGTAGACACGCTCTTCGTCCTCTGGGACGGTGCTTTCCGTGATGGCGCGTCAGTTGCCGCTACGTACACCGATGAAGACGGTGCTGTTCAGCCAGTGACGACTTCCTTCACCTTTGTCTGGATTGATAGCACGGACTATTCCCAAGACAACGAAGACTACGTTTGCCGTTTGTCCTATGACAACAGCGCAGCCAGCGTTGCGGACTTCTCTGATTTGGAAGGTGGTGATACCGCATACATGAGCTTCCTCATGGACTTGGGTGCTGTTTCTCCAGAAGCTTCTGGAAACTGTGATGGCGCAGCATTCTCGTTCGGCGTTGAGAGCATGGAAGCCGCAGTTCAAGGTTCCCCATGGGGCTTTGCATACGGTCCCATGACCGATGACTTTGAAGATGAATTGAGCGGTGTCGATGGTGTGGATTACCCATCACTCGGTGACACTCCCGGCGTCTCATACCTTCGCTGGCAAAACCAAGAAGGCGATGAGCTCACCGCTTGGGGTTACTTCCAAGTTGTGCCCTTCGCTGAAGACGATGGGAACTATTTGAACTTCCCAGTGACGGACATCAGCGATTTTTCGGCCGGCGTTCGTGACAGTGCAGATCCTTCGGACGGTTACTACCTCCAAGAGACGATCTACATTTTGACCTACGGAAGCTAGTACGGTCGGGTCGCATTCTCTGAATCGACTTCAAACGGGCTTGTTCGCATCGCCGAACAAGCCCGTTTTCTATTGGTGTTAAAAGTCGCCTTTGTTGCGCGGTGCTTGGGCTACCTGTAGCGTCATCAAGAAGGGATTTATGAGATGGCAAATTTGAAGGCACCACAAATCGTCATTGGTCGGTACGGTGGGCCCGAAGTGCTGGAAATTCGAGAGACTTCTGTCGCTCCCCCGGAAACCGGTCAAGTACGGGTGCGGGTCGCGGCAGCAGGGATCAATTTTGCCGAGGTCTTTTGCCGTTTGGGCTTGTACAGGCACGCACCCCCAGCCCCGTTCGTCCCTGGCTTTGAATTTGCCGGAGAGGTTGAATCTGTTGGTGAGGGAGTGCCTTCGGAATGGCTGGGTCGTCCCGTCATGGGTGTCACCCGTTTTGGTGGGTACCAGGGCGCAGTAGTGGTGGACCTTGAGCGGGTTCGGCCGCTTCCGGAGGGCTGGACATTGGAGGAAGGGGCTGCCTTCCCCGCTGCGGCCCTCACGGCGGCCTATGGACTCTTGGAGCCGGGCCGCTTGCGCCGTGGCGAGCGGATTGTCATCCATTCTGCCGCAGGTGGGGTGGGCTCTACCGCTGTTCAGATCGCGCACGCTATCGGAGCGGAAGTCATCGGTACGTGTGGCCGAGATGAAAAAGTTTCAGTGATAGAAAAGATGGGATGTCGTCTGTCGCTCAACTACAAGAAGGGGGATTGGGCAGAGCACGTCCGGCAAGAACTTGGCCCTGTGGATGTGGTCTTTGATGCCTTGGGTGGCTCGTACCTTCGCGATGGATACAGGCTATTGCGTCCAGGTGGGCGGTTGATCAGCTATGGGCTTGGGACCATGACACCCGCGGGCAGTCGTCCCAATTATTTCAAGTTGGCTTGGCAGTATTTGCAGATCCCACGGTTCAGTGTGTTTCCCTTGATCAGCGACAACAAACAGGTCTCGGGCTTCAATGTCCTGCTATTGTGGGACCGGATGGAGCTGTTGGGAGAGGTTTTCGATAGGTGTACGGAGTGGGCCAATGCCGGTCAGGTTCGCCCGTTGCTGGGCAGTGTGGTTTCGTACCGCGAGGTTTCAGATGCGCATGCAGCATTACAGTCGGGATCCACAACCGGTAAGCTGGTACTTCGGTTTGACCATGACTAATGTGATCCCATGACTGCATTTGTATTGTTTTGGATGGTCGGTGCGGCCGGTGCAACACCTGTTGGTGACCCCGTTGCCAATCCGTCGACCGGTCGGATTCACCTCGATGCAGGCTTGGTGATGAGCCAGTATCGCGAAGTCGATTCAAAGTGCTCGGGCAATGCCTGTTACGCCACTACGATCCGGAAGGGGATTGGTCTGGAACTTGGTGCTGCTGTGGTGCGGGGCTTCGGCCTGTATGCGCGTGCCAGTCGCCAGTCCGATACGGTGAGGGAAGCCCACTACGAAGGGACGGTCAATACACTGGGTGGCGGGGTGCGGTTTGCTGTCCCCATTCGGCCGCTGGTTTGGCTGTCATCCACAACCGATGTTCACCGGGGTGATTCGGAAAGCAAGCAGGCACAGCGGGTGGATGATCCAGCGCAGGCCTCAGAGACAATGGCATCCACCACTTTGTTGGCTGTACTGGGCGATCCGGACAACGGCGGACATCTTTGGCTTGGTGCACAAGGTGCTTGGTATTGGGACCATTCCCTCCAGCCGCTTGGTAGTCAAGGCACGACAGTGAACATACCGCTTGATTCCCGACATCCCCTGAGTGTTGTTGTGGGGGGCACTGTAATTTCAGATGGGATCGGTGCCATTTGGCGTACCGGTCCACGTTTACGGGTGTCGATCGAAGGGCGGGCTGGCCAAGAAATGGGCCTGCACGTGGCCACAGGTGTGGCCTTATAGGGCGGTTTACCCGCCGGTATAGCGCAGGGTCATACCGCGGCTACCAAGGGCCCAAATGTTGGCTTCTGTTGTGCCAGTGATGTGGTACAGAATGTTGTTCACACCCGTCGGCAGCGCTTCGACCAAGGTTCCCTGAATTCGGTAGGCCTCGCCATTTGCTCCCACGACGTAGGCCACGTTTGCTGCAGGGGACCAGACGGACCACATGTTGGCATTGCTTTCGAGTTCTACCTCTTGCCAGTTGCTTCCATTCCAGTGGATGACGGTGCTCTCTTGTCCCACGGCCCAAATGTCCGAATCGTTTGTACCGCTCACGCCGTACAAGTGCACATCGGTTGCGGAATCATCAAAGACCCACTCGCCATCTGTGTAGGTTGCGATCAGTCCGTCATCACCGACGGCGACACCTGTGGTTCCGTCGTACCATACGTCATTGAATTTGTAGCCGGCGGTGGTTTGGGGTGCCCATGTGCCGTTTGTATTGGACCAAGCGCCGGCTCCACCGACTGCGATCAAATCGTTTACGAATGGGCCGTCCACGGCGGCGAAGTTGGCGGTTCCATCTTGGGTGACGTCCCATGATGCAGTTGCACTTTCCCAGTCGATGATGGTGCCGTTGTTGCCAACGCCCACCATCTTTAGGCCGGCACCTGTACCGCTTCCCCAGATTCCATTTAGATCTTCTTCATCCACCATGACGGGAATATTGGTCCACTGGTCATTGTGGTACTCCCACGTTTCACCGCCTGTGGCGACCACATAGAGGCCAGCACCATCGGCATACGCGCTAAGAAATGTTTTCGAGGTGCCGTGCCGCAGATCTTCCCAGACAGATGATGTGCCGGATGACCCTTCGCCACCCGTGTCCTGTAAAAGGTCGGCCTCTTCGGAGACATCTTTGGGGGTGCAAGCGCTGAGAGCGCAGAGCGTCAGTACAGTAGTCAGCATTTTCATGGGAACCTCGGTGGTCATGCCCTTCTCTTTATCGTGTCTTGGAGAAAACCGCTCCGCAACTCATCCTTCATTTGGAATGGATGACGAGACCAGGCAGTCTCGCCCCTGTTCCTTAGCCTGGTATAGCAGAAGGTCGGTTCTGGCGAGAAAAGCGGTCGCTGTGGAGAATAGATTTGGTTGAAAGCCAGCCACGCCCAGGGATACCGTCAAAGGGATACTGGCTTGGTCGGTTTGGATGGGGTGTTGGCGTACCGCTTTTAGGATTCGACCCGCCACGTGGTCGGCTTCGGCAATGGGTGTGCCCCGCATGATGACAACAAACTCTTCCCCACCGTAGCGGGCAAAAACGTCTTCTGTTCGGAGTGTGTTGTGGACCCTGCGCGCGATCTCTACCAACACCGCATCACCAGTGGGGTGTCCGTGTGTGTCATTGATTTTCTTGAAATGGTCCAGGTCGAACATGATGAGAGAAAGATCGGTCTTATGTCGCAGCGCATAGGTGACTTCATGTTCTAGACGTTCCTGGAAGAAGCGCTTGTTGTGAATGCCCGTCAGGGGATCTCGGACGGCGGAACTATACAGATCTTCCTGTACACCTCGTTCCAAAGTGTCCTGAAAGGCAAACTTGAGTACAACTTTCTTGCTTAGGCGGATGCGGGATCCCCCTTGAAGCTCCATGGGGCCGGGCGGCACTTCTGTGTCGTTGACGCGGGTGCCATTGGTGCTGCTTAGGTCTCTTAGGAGAACGAGGTTTTGAGGTCGGACTGTGATTTCACAATGTTGCCGTGAGATGCTTTCGTGCGCAATGTGGACATCGGATTCGGGTGACCGTCCGATAACGGAGGCGCCAAGATCTAAGGTGAATACGCGGCCCACATCCGTTCCGGCCAATACCGTCAGTGTGGGACTGGAACTGCCCGTGACAGTGAGGTGCCCAGAAGTCATCGGCTCAATGAGGGTGTCGTGGTCCTTCATTTGTTTTGCTCCCGGTCGAAAGAGTACCTCATGTGCATGGATTACTCAGCCAAAGAACGAACGAGTGTTTGTGCTTGTTCCCTGTATCCAGGATCCCGCGCTTCTTTGAAGGCTTTTCGGGCCCATCGATGCGCTTCCGCACTGTCACCGGCATCCAGTGCCATTTGGGCGAGGCCGATCCACGATGGAAGGAGAGCCTCCTCTTCATCCGGCCATCGCCGTGCCAGTGCACGCCATGCGGCTTCGGCACCATCAAGGTCGCCGGCACCACTCAATGCGCGGGTGCGGGCTTGTGTGGACGAGGCATCCCATCCAGGTCCAAGATCGATGGCTTCCCTCGGCTGGAGCACACGCAGTGCGGTATTCCATTCTTCGGCATCGCTGGCGTATTGTGAGCGGCGAAGGGCGGCCTCCATTCGGACTTCCGGATCGGAATGGTTTCGGAGTTCGTCCAGCAGCGTCGTTGCCCCTTCTACTCGTTTCGCTTCGGCCAGTGCGGTGGCCAAACCAATGGCTGCCCACCCCTTTTGCCAATCCTCAATCGCGACCGTACGGGCCTTCTCAAAAATTGGTATGGCTTCTTCACTGTTGTCCTTTGCCAAGAGCGCATCGGCCTGCCCCTTGAGCGCGGTGTACTGGGTCTCAGGATCTGTGTCTTGGGCTTCCGCTAAGGATACCCATGCTGCTTGTGCGGCGGGGTCGCCGGCTTCCGTCAGCGCATTGGCCTTGGCCACCATCCACGCGTCTTGTTCTGCCTTGTCCGGTGGCGTCAGGTTTTCGAGCATCGCCAGGGCTTCAGTCGGTTGTCCATTTCTTCGGGCGACATCGGCGAGGCCCATGCCCGCATAGAAGGCTTCGGGAGAGTCTTTCACAGCAAGGGTGTTGGCTTGTGAAAGTCGTTTTTCCGCTTCTTCTACCCGAGACAAGTCGAGTAGAGCTGCCCCCAGTTGAACCAATACGGCTGCACGTTGCTCGTTTGTGATGGGCAGATCCAGTGTTCGCTGCAGCAGGTCAACAGCGATTTCCGGCTGCCCGCTCGTTCGGGATTGGCCGGCATCATCGACAAATGCCAACCATGCAACGTCTGGTACTTGCTCTGCAAGTGCATCCCTTTCGGCAATGGCAGTGCGGTATTCGACGGGTTTATCCATGAGTCGCAGCGCTCGGATTTGCATGGACAGCAAAGGGAGCCGGAGGGCGGGTGCTTCCGCAAGTTCGAGTGTTTTTTGTGTCGCTTCAAGGGCTTCCGCTGGCTGATCAACAGCAAAGGCCGAACGTGCGATGCCCAATGTGGCATCCGTGAGAACATCCGGATCAGCGGGTTGTTGCAGCACCTTTTTGTAGGACTCGATGGCTTGTTTCCAGTCTCCTGAGCGCTCCCACACTTCTGCACAAGCGACTTGGGAGGCCAGTTGCGCTGCCTGGTTCGGGGCCGCATCGAGGGCGGATCGGCAAACGCGGTCGGCTTCCTGAATGTCACTGATCTGGAGAAGGGCACTGACCAGGGAAAGCCTGGCTTCGGGTGCAATGGGGTGGCTCGGTGGTAGGGCACCCAGCAATTCACGGGTGATCGACACAACCACATCGCCATTTCCATCTTCAGCCGCCATATCGGCCAACTCTTGTAGGGCTCGGACATTCCATGTGGTGTCTACTTCTTGGTCTGCAACTTGCCGGTATAGGCTCCGCGCTCTTGCCCTTTCGCTGCCGGCGCGGGCAACTTCAGCCAACCCGAGCAAGCCCTGTAGTCTCGCCTCGGTGTTTTCGGAGTCGGCGAGAGAGCGGAAGGCCGTGGAGGCTTCTTTCCGCTTACCGCCTTGCAGAAGTCCGTTGGCGATAAGGAGTTCGAGTTGGGTTCGGTCGTGGCTCGACGCGGGTTCCGCCAAGAGTTCCCGCCAAATATCGAGTGCGTCTCTTAGTTCACCCATTTGAGCCAGCGCTTCACCCAGACCTGCACGGGATGCTCGGCGGACTGCTGTGGGGAGGCTCTCCATGTCCATCAGGGTCAAATATGTTTTGTGTGCGTTGGCGGCGTTCCCAGCATCAAGAAGACTTCGCGCTTCACCCAATCGTGCATGTGCCATGACTTCTGACATCGCGTCTGGGTCGAGTTCAGCCAGAAGACCAGAGGCATCGGCATTCTCGGGATCAGCCAAAACAAGACTGGCCATGGCGATTCTGGCCTCATCGCTGGTTTCCGTGTCCAGGTCGGATATCGCGAGCACCTTTCTGTACGCATCAACGGCGTCTTCGGGGCGGTCTCGTTTTTCAGCGATTCGTGCGGCGACCAGCAAAGCGCGGCCTCGGATACGGTCATCCGTTCTTTCATCCAACAGCCTTCTCAGTCCATCGTGCGCTTTGTTGATGCGGCCTTGCCGAAGGTTGAGGTCGGCCACCGCCAGTTGGGCTGCCTGTGCTGCAATGGCGGAGGGGTCTGCACGTTGTTTGACCTCGCCCCATGTTTTGATGGCTGCATCATAGTTGCCAGACCTGTCGTGGATTCTTGCACGCGACTCCAGGAGGCGGATTTGGATGTCTTCTGGGATCTCTAGCGTAGCGGCGGTGTTGACTTCCACCAGGGCCCGTGTGGTTTCGCCCTCGTTGGTGTACAGCTCAGCGAGTGCCAGGTGCAAATCTGCTTGCGTTTCTGGCAAGTCGCCCATGGCTGAAAATATGCTTTCCCTTGGGCCTTCATCCGTCAAGCCGAGTGCGTCGCGGGTCTTGTCGTACAAAACAATCGCTCGCGCCCTCTGTTCGGTCGGTTGGTCGATTTCGGTGACCAGTGGCTCGACAGCTGAAAAGGAGTCCGTCCAGTTTTGGTGTTTGTGGAGAAACTGTGCAAGTTGAAGACGTGTTTCGGATGCGAGCAATGGAATGTCTTGTGCGGCGTCCAAGGCACTTCGGAGTTGTGATTCCGCATCGTCTGTTTGTCCTGCCATATCCGCCAACATCGATGCTTCGACGAGATAGCCAACTTGGTCTTCGACTCTTCGGGCCAAGCCTGCGAGTTCAACATATCGATCGCTGGCAGCTTTTGGATTTTCTTCGCGAAGATTTTGGGCCTGAACTTCGAGTTGTGCGGGGTTGATGACATCTGTCCCGGCGAACCGCGCTGCCAAATAGGTGGCCATGCCAACAGCCAGAATACCCATTCCGACTTGGACGGGTCTGGTCCCGAGTCGGCCCAGCAGACGTTCAAGATGAATGTCGTCGACCAGGGCACCGTGTTGCCTCAGTATGTCTCGCTGTCGAGCCGACATTCCAATGACGCCGGTGAGGTCGGTGTTGTTGACCGATGTTCCGACCCAGCGAACACCGGCTACATCTGCTTGTTCCAGTGAAGCGTGGTCCAGGACGGTATCCACAAGGTCAACATCTGGCATCCGTACGCCGGTGAGGTTCGCTCGGGTGAGAATGGCGCCACTCAGTCGGGCATTCCGAAGGTCAGCACCGGTGAGGTTTGCCCCGGTCAAGTCGGCACCCCGAAGATCCGCATGGCGGAGGTCGGCGTCGGTCCAATTGGATCGGTGCGCGTTGATCCCACTCAGCAAAGAGCCCTGTAGTCTGGCGCCTTCAAATTGCGCTTGGGTCAAGTTGGCTCCACGCAAATCGGCGTCTCTCAGCCGCGTACCAAGCAAGTTTGCATTTTCAAGTATTGCTTTGCGGAGGTCCGCTTTGTCTAGGTGGGCACCATCGAGGGTTGCATCCTGAAGTTGCGCTTCATGCCAAACTGCAAAATTGAGCTTCTGTCCACGAAAGTCTTGCCCCCGTAGGTCTGCTCCAGGGCCTCCAGGTAGTCGAGCTTGGGCCCGTGCAGCCCGTTCGTTTCGCGCTTGTTCAATGCGTTCAGTTTTGAGGCGAGCCCGCTCTTCTCGGTTCAGTGCTGCTTGCCGTATCCGGTCTTGAACCTCGCCCCGCATCTTGCTGGCGAGGTCTCTGCTCCGGTGTGCTTGCCGACCCATAGCTTTGGTCGCCCAATGGGATCCTGAGCGCAGGTGTCGGAGGCTTGCTGTAGGTGTTTTCGTGATGGCCACGAACCCTTTGTGGAGTCCAGAGACCAGCTGGCCCAGCATGGGTGCGATGGGCTGAATGATCGGTTGGACTTTTTCTCGAACCGGTAGGGTGGCTGACCAAGCGAGACCGAGGGTTGCTCCAAATACACGTGCGATTGTCGCGACGAATAGAACCAGCACGTGGGTCCAGCGGCCCCACGTGAGTGGAAGACGTGATTGGGCTCCTGCTGCACGGAGGGCATCTGCCAGGGACTGGCTTTCTACCGCGCGTATGCGTGCCGCCTTGGCGGTCATCCCATGCAGAGAGATGCCATCAAGGCGTGCACCTGCCAGGTCCGCACCATCCAAGCAAGCACCATCGAGAATGGCGCCCGTGAGGTTTGCACTCCTCAGGTCGGCACCTGCCAAATTGGCACCCGTTAGGTCCGCCTCGCTGAGATCGGCTTCGAGCAAGATCGCACCCCGTAGGTCACTCTCTCGCAGGTTTGCCTGTTGAAGATCTGCGTTTTCAAGGTCTGCATCTCGTGCTGCCACCTTGCTGAGCACTGCACCTGTGAGTGTGGCGCGGCGCAATCGAGCGCTGTGCATCTTTGCACCGTTCAATAAGCAACCACTCAGGTTTGCGGCCTCCAGGTTGCACGCGACCAAATCCGCTGCTCTGAGATCCTGGGTGCACAGGTCTTGACCTGCAAGTGCGCGCCCCCGCAAATCGCGGTCCGGGGCGAGAGAGTCTTGGTCGACGGATCTGTCCACCTTTGCATGGTATCCCGGGTTGGTCGTTTGCGGCGGCTAGAGATTCGATGTGTTGCTTTCACTTGATCCCTGCCATAAGCGAATGGAACGTCCACAGTGCCTTCTGGGTTGTGGTTTTAGTTTTCTCCCATTCCGGCAGATCTTTGCATTGCTTCACAGTGCGTAGTTCCCTGGTCACCGAGTTTATACATGGACAAATTGGTCATTGATGGTGGTTGTGCTTTGAACGGTACGGTCCCTGTAAGTGGGGCAAAAAATGCTGCCTTGCCTATCTTGGTTTCAACACTGCTTGCTCCGGGTGAGCATGAACTTCACAACGTGCCGGAACTGGTCGACGTGAGTTTTATGCTGTCGCTCTTGGGGCGAATCGGCTGTCCGTCTTTGGTCGGAATTGGTGGCCGTCCGGATCGGCTGCGTTTGGACACCACCCGCATTGCATTCTCAGAAGCACCGTATGATGTTGTCCGGAAAATGCGGGCGAGTGTATTGGTGCTCGGCCCTCTTTTGGCCCGCTGTGGCCAGGCGCATGTTTCCTTGCCCGGTGGCTGTGCCATCGGTGTCAGACCGATCGATCAGCACCTGAAGGGCTTGGAGGCCTTGGGCTGCAAGTTTGAACTTTCGGGCGGGTATGTGCATGGGACGGTGGACCAGCTTGTTGGTGCAGAGATCCATCTGGATGTGCCGACTGTCACCGGTACCGAAAACATCATGATGGCCGCTGTTCTTGCAGAAGGTGTGAGTGTGATTCACAACGCCGCTGCCGAACCAGAGATTGTTGACTTGGCTCGCTTTCTGCGCTCAATGGGTGCGCGCATCAAAGGTGATGGTACGGACACCATTGAGATCGATGGTGTTCCTGCATTGCGGCCAGCGAGAAGACCCTACAGTATTATGGGCGATCGGATTGAGGCGGGTACGTACCTGCTCGCTGGCGCAATCACGGGTGGTGATGTGACGGTCAAGGGGGCCCCAGTGGAGGCGATGTCTTCTGTGCTCGACGCTTTGAGGGCTACGGGGTGTACGGTGGAGACCACGGAGGACCAAATCCGATGTGTTCGTGACGGAGCATTGAAGCCGGTCGATATCTCTACCGAGCCCCATCCA
>Ga0163108_10001316_pt1 | contig 18193 bp, 17 predicted proteins | sample Fk1155metaG_FD_109644 | JGI IMG/M metagenome (GOLD analysis project Ga0163108, IMG submission 109644) | Marine microbial communities from the Central Pacific Ocean - Fk160115 155m metaG | ecosystem: Environmental > Aquatic > Marine > Oceanic > Photic zone | place: The Central Pacific Ocean...
CCTTTTGTTAATTCTATAGATTTTAAAGAAAACAAAAGACTTATTTATACTGGCTTAGCTGAAGCTTTCTTAAGTTATTTGAAATTAGCGCTAGTTTCTGCATTTATAATATCATCACCTTTTTTTATTTACCAGATATGGGCTTTTATTGCCCCAGGATTATTAAAAAAAGAAAAAAGAATTATTTTTCCTTTTTTATTTTTAATTCCAATTATGTTTATTTTAGGATTCTTTTTTGTTTATTATCTTATTATACCTCTTGCATGGGATTTCTTTATAGGGTTCGATACATCAACATTAAATAATAATTTTTCTATTGAACTTGAACCAAAAATAAACGAGTACGTTTCAATAACATTAAAAATTGCTATTGCCTTTGGTTTAGCGTTTCAATTACCTACAGCTATTTTTTTATTAACTTTGTTAGGACTAACATCGCCAGTTGATTTACAAAAAAAAAGAAGATTTGTAATAGTAATTATTTTTTTAGTTGCCGCAATAATTACACCTCCTGATATTATTTCTCAAGTTGGCTTAGCTGTACCAATTATTTTTTTATATGAGATTTCAATTTTTATATCAAAATTTTTTGAAAAAAAGAAAAAATAAAATTTTGTTATAATAATATTTAATTGCAAAAAAATGTTAGATATTAAATGGATAATAAACAACCCAATTGAAGCAGATAAGGCTTTTAAAAAAAGAGGTTTAGAACCTCTTGCAAATAAATTAATAAAAATGAGCAAATTTCGCTCTGAAGTTTTTGTAAAACTTGAAAATTTGCTTAAACAAAGAAATATTCTTTCTAAAGAAATACCTAGCACTAAGGATGTATCAAAAAAAAAAGAATTAATAAAAAAAGTAAAATTATTAAAAAATGATATTGCTAAATTACAAGATGGCAAAACTTCAAAAAATTCGGTTCTCGATAACTTTCTTATGGAATTACCCAATTTTTTAGATGACACTGTTCCAATAGGAAAAAATGAAAAAGATAATGTAGAAATAAGAAAATTTGGAAACATAAAAAAATTTGATTTTGAAATAAAAGATCATGTTGATCTAGGCGAAGAATTAGATGTATTAGATTTTAAAACAGCTAGTAAAGTTTCAGGTTCTAGATTTGTATATATAAAGAATAATCTTGCCAAACTTGAAAGAGCATTAGCCTCATACATGATAGACAGTAATATAAAATTTGGCAACTTTGCAGAAATTTATACACCTTTATTAGTAAATGAAGATGCCTTAAAAGGTACTGGCCAGCTACCAAAATTTGATTCGGATATTTTTAAAACAAGAGAAAATTTATGGCTTATACCTACAAGCGAAGTTACTTTAGTTAATTTAATTAGAGATCAAATTATAAACGAAGATAACTTACCTTTAAGATATACATCTTATACACCTTGTTTTAGGTCCGAAGCAGGAGCTGCGGGGAAAGATACAAGAGGATTAAAGAGACAACATCAATTTGGTAAAGTAGAAATTGTATCAATTACATCTCCTGATGAATCTGAGAAAGAACACCAGTTTTTGCTAAATGCCGCAGAGAAAATTTTACAAGATCTTGAACTTCCATATAGGGTATGTGAATTGTGCTCAGGTGAAGTTGGTTTTGCTTCAAAGAAAACTTTTGATCTTGAAGTTTGGATTCCTAGTACAAAAAACTATATGGAAATTTCCAGCATTTCAAATTGTGGAGATTTTCAAAGCAGACGAATAAATGCCAGATATAAAAAAAATGATAAAAATATATATCCTCATACTTTAAATGGTTCCTCCTTAGCTATTGGTAGGAGCATTATAGCAATTTTAGAGAATTATCAAAATAAGGATGGTTCAGTAAATATTCCTAAAGTTTTAAAAAAATATATGAATGATTTAGAGAGGTTGTAATTATTTTTGATAAAAAATTTAAAAAGAATAAATTTAATTTTAAAATTACGTAAGCTTGGAGTTACTAACCACAAAGTATTATCAATTGTAGAAAAAGTTCCTAGAGAAAGTTTTATTGATAAAGAATTATCTTATAAAGCTTATCAAAATAACGCACTACCCATAGAATGTAACCAAACTATTAGTCAGCCCGCAGTTGTTGCAAAAATGACAGAGTTATTGGAACCAAAAAAATCAATAAACGTACTAGAAATTGGAACTGGCTCAGGGTACCAAACTGCAATTCTGTCAAAATTATTTAAAAGAATTTATAGCATTGAAAGACACAAAGCATTATTAGAAAAAGCAAAAAAAATATTAAATAATCTAAAGATAAATAATATTGTTTTCTATCACGGAGATGGTATTAAAGGATGGCCAGCCAATTTTTTGTTTGAAAGAATAATAATTACTGCTGTGGCTAAAAATTTACCTATAAAAATAATAAAACAAATGTCTAATGGAGGGATTTTAGTTCTACCGTTATACCATGACAACGAACAGTACATAACTAAAATAACAAAAAAAAATAATAAAATTTATTTTAAGAAATATTGGAAAGTTAGATTTGTTCCTCTGACTTCAGGAATTAATTGAATTAAGTGTTTAATTTTTTATAAAAGAATATACTATTTAAAAAAATATTTTTTAACTGATTTATTATGAATGAAGCTTTTGTATCTTTTCTCCCATTAATATTAATATTTGTCATATTTTATTTTTTGTTAATAAGACCACAACAAAAAAAAATGAAAGAACATAAAGAAATGATAAATAAAATAAAAAGAGGAGACGATATAGTTACTGCTGGTGGTGTTTTTGCTAAAGTTTCTCGAGTTATAGATGAGAATAAGATTGAAGCTCAAATATCTTCCAATGTTAAAATTATTATATCCAGACCTACGATTACTAGCGTTATTAACAATTCAACTGAATCCAATAATAAATAAACATAATATTTTAAGTTAATGGTACAATTTAAAAAATGGCAATTATATTTAGTAATTCTATTTAGTTTTTTTGCAATTATATTTTCTCTTCCAAACTTTTTATCAAAAGATATATTAGAAAAAACCCCATCATTTATACCATCTGAAAAAGTTGTACTAGGATTAGATTTGCAAGGAGGATCATATTTACTCATAGAAGTTGACACAAAATCTGTTATTACAGAGAATATAGAGACATTTTCTGATAATTTTCGAACAATACTAAGAAAGAATAAAATATCATATAAAAAATTTAATATTCAGGATCAAAATTTTTCTTTTTCATTAAGAGATGAAAATAAAAAAAATGATTTATTAAAGATTTTATCTAAATACGAACAAGACGTTTCCTACGAATCTAATGAAGAAAATTTATTTAAAGTTTATTTTAAAGATGAAAAAATCAAACAAATTCAAGATAACGCAGTATCTCAATCTATAGAAGTTGTTAGAAGAAGAGTTGATGAATTTGGAACAAAAGAACCAACAATACAAAGACAAGGACTCGATAGAATATTACTAGAATTACCAGGTGTAACAGAGCCTGAAAGACTAAAGAAATTATTAGGTAAAACTGCAAAATTAACACTTCAAATCGTAGATGACGATTTATCATGGAGTGATTTAAAATCAGGAAAAAGCAAACCCGGTGTAATTGTTTATGAATCAGATAAAGAATTAGATCCATCAGGGAATCCTTTATTATTTGCTGTAAAAAAAAGAAATACTATTTCAGGAGATTTATTGATAAATGCTTTTCCAACAGTAGATAACGGTTCTCCAGTTGTATCTTTTGAATTTAACAATAAGGGTGGAAGAAAATTTGGGAAAGTTACAACTGAAAATATTGGTGAAAGATTAGCTATTATATTAGATAAAAAAGTTATAAGTTCTCCAAATATAAGAGAAGCAATTACAGGCGGAAAAGGTATAATTACCGGGCAATTTACTTTTCAAGAAGCAACTGATTTAGCGATGCTTTTGAGAGCCGGTGCTTTACCAGCTCCATTAGATATTATTGAGGAACGAACTGTAGGACCAAGTTTGGGAGCAGATTCAATTAAATCAGGAAAGCTAGCATCAATTCTAGGATTTGCTTTAATTATTATTTTTATGTTTTTAATTTATGGAACTTTTGGAATTTTTGCGAACGTAGCTCTAATTTTTAATTTATTAATATTATTGGCAATATTAACTTTAATTAAAGCAACTTTAACACTTCCTGGAATAGCTGGGATCGTTTTAACAATTGGTATGGCAGTAGATGCAAACGTACTAATATTTGAAAGGATTAAAGAAGAAATAAAACACAATCTTTCACCTATAGCAACAATTGATACAGGATACAGAGAAGCTTTTAAAACTATTGTTGATGCTAACATAACTACACTTATTGCTGCAATCATGTTATTTGGATTAGGATCAGGGCCAGTGAAAGGTTTTGCAGTCACTCTTTCAATTGGTATTTTAACTTCAATGTTTACAGCAATAATGTTTACAAGAATATTGATACTTATATGGTTAAGAAAAAAGATGCCAGAAAGGATTGATTTATAAAATGCCGATTTTAAGAATTATTAAGACCGGAACTGATATTAAGTTCATGAAAATAAAAAGATTAACATTATTTATTTCATCATTTTTATTTTTATTATCTTTATTTTCAATATTTACCAAAGGTTTAAATTTAGGAATTGACTTTACTGGCGGAAGTTTAATCGAGGTTAGATTTAAGGAAAATATAAGCTTAAATAATTTAAGAATTAAAATGAATAAGTTAAATCTTGGTGAAATTCAATTACAAACAATAGGGAGCGAGAATGACGTTGTAATTAGAGCTCAAGATAAAATTAATGATGCTAGTACACAAACCAAAACAATAGAGGTTATAAAAAATAGTTTAAAAGATAAATCAGTTGATTATAGAAGAACAGAATTTGTTGGCCCTAAAGTTGGAGGTGAATTAGTAAACGCAGGAATTATAGCTGTTATTTTCTCACTAATAGGGATACTTTTTTATATATGGCTAAGATTTCAATGGAACTTTGCAATAGGTGCAATTATAGCATTAATTCACGATGTAATCTTAACGTTAGGTTTTTTTTCAGTTTTACAACTCGAGTTTAATCTTGCAACCGTTGCGGCAGTTTTGACAATCGCAGGTTATTCAATAAATGACACAGTTGTTATTTATGATCGTATAAGAGAAACAATGAGGAAGTATAAACAGATTACATTTGATGAAATTATTAATCTTTCATTAAACGGAACTCTCTCCAGAACATTAATGACAAGTTTAACAACTCTTTTAGCATTAACGGCGTTATTCATTTTTGGAGGTGTTGTAATATCTAGTTTTATTATTGCTTTAATATGGGGCGTTATTATTGGAACATATTCATCACTTTATGTTGCATCGCCTCTATTAATTTTTTTAAAAGCAGATAAAAGATATAACGAGTAAAGCTGTGCTACTTAATATAAATTTTGAGAAGATACCATCGCATATAACATTGGTATAGATAAAGCAGTATTTGTTCTTGAGAATAGCATTGCTTTTCTTGCTGCTATCGGCTTTGCCTCATCATTTGCTGAAACTATTCCCAATGCAATTTTTTGATTTGGCCATATTATCATCCAAACATTATATGCCATTATTATTCCCAACCACATTCCAATTCCTATAGCGGTATGTTTTTCAACACCATCTATTATTCCTAATGTTAAAGCGTTAATTAAATAGCCATTTAAATGTGCTGTTGACAAGCCAGTAATAATAGTTGCTAATGCTGCCCATCTAAACCAAAACAATGCTTTTGGAGCAATTACTTTACTAATAGCAGGTTTTTCATTATCTGGAATATTTGGCATTGAAGGAATTTGAATAAAATTGAAATACCAGAGTAATCCGATCCACATAATTCCACTTAATACATGCAACCATCTTGAAAAGAAAGTTAAATATGTAGGATCGAAAAAGTCCATATTAATTTTAATAAATTAGATTAATTACCAACACTAATACTATTGTTAGTATAATTCCTATAATTATAGTTTTTGTTAAAGATTCTAATGGATTTCCCATATCAATTTATAATGGAAAAAAAAATTATTTTTGTAAAGATTTTCTTTTTATTATTTTTTCTTCAATTCTTAGTACATCGTGCAAATATTGACTAGTAAAGCTATCTTTAAATTTTACTACTAATATTTCAGGAGATCCTTCAGCAATAATTTTCCCACCATTTTCTCCTCCTTCTGGGCCCATATCAATTATATGATCTGCTGTTTTAATAACTTCTAGATTGTGTTCGATAACAATTATCGTATTACCTTTATCAACAAGTGAATGTAAAACTTCTAATAATTTTTTAACATCTTCAAAATGCAACCCAGTTGTAGGTTCGTCAAGAATATATAATGTTTGACCTGTTGATCTTTTTGACAATTCTTTTGCTAACTTTATTCTTTGAGCTTCTCCACCAGATAGAGTTGTAGCAGATTGCCCAATTTTTATATAGCCCAATCCAACTTTTTTAAGAGTAAGTAGTTTATTTTTAATATTTGGTATAGCTTTAAAAAATTCTAGAGATTCATCTACCGTCATATCAAGAATGTCTGCTATATTTTTATCTTTAAATTTAATTTCTAAAGTATCTCTATTATATCTTTTACCTTTACATGCATCACATTTAACAAAAACGTCAGGTAAAAAATGCATTTCAATTTTTAACATTCCATCTCCTTGACAAGTTTCACATCTTCCACCTTTTACGTTAAAGGAAAATCTTCCAACCTTGTAACCTCTTTCTCTTGATTGTGGTAAATTAGAAAACCATTCTCGAATTGGTGTAAAAGCACCTGTGTAAGTCGCAGGATTTGATCTGGGTGTTCTTCCAATGGGGGCTTGATTTATTTCAACAATTTTATCTAAATATTCAAAACCTTCTAATGATTTATATTTATCTGGTTTTTGAATTTGATAATTAAGTTTTCTTCCAACAGCCTTCAATAAAGACTCGTTAATTAAACTTGATTTTCCACTACCAGATACACCCGTAACAGCAGTAAAGGTACCTAATGGAATTTTTACGGTTATATTTTTTAAATTATTTGTATTAATACCTTTCATAATTAAAAACTGATTTTTTTTTCCTTTTCTTCTATCTTTCGGCGTAGGTATATATCTATATCTATTTAAATATTGAGATGTAATAGACTCAGTAGAACTAAGAATTTCAGACAATTTGCCTTTAGCAACTATGTTACCACCATACACGCCAGCTCCTGGTCCAACATCTATAATATAATCTGCAGCTCTTATTGCCTCTTCATCATGCTCAACAACAATTATTGTATTTCCTAGATTTTTTAATTTTTCTAATGTTTTTAAAAGTCTTTTGTTGTCTCTTTGATGTAATCCTATAGACGGTTCATCAAGCACGTAAACAACTCCAGTTAAACCAGAACCAATCTGAGATGCCAATCTAATTCTTTGACCTTCACCGCCAGACAGAGTTCTTGAATTTCTAGATAATGTTAAATAATTTAAACCAACATTTTTAAGAAAATGTAATCTATCGTTTATTTCCTTTAGTATTCTTCTTGCTATTTCATATTGAGTTTTAGTTAATTTACTTTCTAATTTTTCAAACCAATTAATTGCATTTTCTATAGTTAAAATACTAACTTCACCAATATGTTTACTATTTATTTTTATTGATAACGCTTCATTTTTTAATCTATAACCATTGCATGATTCACATGTGTCATATCTTAAATATTTTGACACTTCATCTCTGTAATATTCATTTTCATTTTTAAACCATTTTCTTTGTAAATTTGGAATAACGCCTTCAAAAGTACGTTCAATGGGATATGTTCCTCTAAAAGAAGTATATTCAAATTTTATTTTTTTCTTATTACTTCCATAAAGAATAATCTTTTTTATATCTTCTTTTAAATCTATAAATGGAATTTCCATACTAAAATCAAAAGATTCTGATAAAGCCCGAAGTGTTTGTTGGTAAAAATCGTTTGATGATTTATTCCAAGGTTCTATAGCACCTTCCGCAAGGCTTAATTTGGGATTAGGAATTATCATTTCTGGATCAAAATACGATTTGTTTCCTAAACCATTACAATCAGGACAAGCGCCAAATGGGTTATTAAATGAAAATAATCGCGGTTCAATTTCTTCAATAGTAAATCCTGTGACAGGACATGCAAATTTTGTTGAAAAAATCTCAGTTTTTTTTGTATTAGAATTTTCAATATAAATAACACCATTTGAAATATTCAAAGCGGTTTCAACACTATCTGTAAGTTGATTTTTGATATTTTTATTTATATCAATTCTATCTACAACTATGTCTATATTATGTTTAAATTTTTTATCTAATTCTGGTAAATCATCTGACTTGTATATTTTTCCATCTATCTTAAATCTTTGAAAACCTTTTTTAATTAACTCAAAAATTTCTTTTTTATATTCTCCTTTTCTCCCTTTAACTAAAGGTGCAAGCAATAAATATTTTTCTCCAATTTTTTTTTTTAATATATTATCAACAATTTGAGATACACTTTGCGATTCTATAGGTTTACCAGTTTTTGGTGAATAGGGAATTCCAATTCTTGCAAACAATAATCTCATATAATCATATATTTCTGTTATTGTTCCTACAGTTGATCTAGGATTTTTTGATGTTGTTTTTTGTTCAATAGAAATTGCTGGAGACAACCCTTCAATTGAATCTACATCAGGTTTTTGCATAATTTCTAAAAATTGTCTTGCATATGCTGACAAACTTTCAACATATCTCCTTTGACCTTCAGCATATATTGTATCAAAAGCTAATGATGATTTACCAGATCCAGAAACACCTGTAATAACAATAAGTCTGTTTTTAGGTATTTCTAAATCAATATTTTTAAGATTGTGTTCTTTTGCTCCAATAATAGATATTTTATCCATAATTTATATTAGACTAATGTACATTTACTAATTATTATTAATAGATTAATTAATTTTTTTTATAATAATCAATTTTATATATTAAATGGCTGGATCAGTAAATAAAGTAATCCTTCTAGGCAATCTCGGTCAAGATCCTGATGTAAGAACAATGCAAAGTGGAAAAAAAGTAGCTACAATGTCCATAGCAACATCAGATTCTTGGAAAGATAAAGACACTGGTGAAAAAAAAGAAAAAACGGAATGGCATAGAATTGTCGTTTTTAATGAAGGATTAGTCGGCGTTGTTGAAAATTATATTAAAAAAGGGACTAAACTTTATATAGAAGGCGCTCTTCAAACTAGAAAATGGACAGATGATTCTGGTGCTGAAAAATATACCACTGAAGTTGTGATACAAGGTTATGGTGGTAGAATTGATATACTAAGTGCTAAAGGGAATGACCAAGAACATATAGAAAGCCAAGATGTAGCTGATAGTAATAATACCTCTGCAAAAAAAATAGATTCAAAAGATAATAAAGAAAAAACTATAGATGATAAATCTGATAATCTTGATGAAGAAGATATACCTTTCTAGATTTTTTATATTAAAAGGAGTTTGTTTTGAGTGATACAACATTAGGTAGTTCAAGTTCTAACAATGGTTCTAATAAAAAAAGACCAACACTTAATAAGAATTCAGGAAACGGCAATTTTCAAAACGAAGTAAATCTTTCCTTAAAAAAAGAAATGGAAACCTCTTATCTTTCCTATGCAATGAGCGTTATTGTTAGTAGAGCGTTACCTGATGCTAGAGATGGACTTAAACCAGTACATAGGAGAATTCTTTATTCAATGGACCAAGCGGGATATCATTACAACAGACCTTATCACAAATCAGCAAGAATTGTAGGAGATGTTATGGGTAAATATCATCCACACGGTGATAGCGCAATATATGAATCAATGGTAAGAATGGCACAAGAATTTTCATTAAGATTGCCACTGATAGATGGGCAGGGAAATTATGGTTCAATGGATGGAGACCCGCCAGCTGCTATGAGATATACTGAAGCAAGATTGCAAAAAGTATCTGACAAATTGTTAGATGATTTAGATAAAGAAACAGTTAGTTTTATTGAAAATTATGACGGTTCTACTTTTGAGCCAACAGTATTACCATCTAAAATTCCAAATTTATTAGTTAATGGTGCAAGTGGAATTGCTGTAGGTATGGCAACAAATATTCCTCCCCATAATTTAGGAGAAGTTATAGATGGATGTATTGCTTATATAGATAATAAAGATATTTCAATTGAAGAATTAGCGAAGTTTATTAAAGGTCCCGATTTTCCAACCGGTGGGATAATAAAAGGTAAAAGTGGAATTTTATCAGCTTTTAGAACTGGAAGAGGCTCAGTTGTTATTGAGTCTAAAGTTGAGATAGAAGAAACAAAAGATAAAAAGAAATCTATTATCATTACTGAAATACCATACACAATAAATAAGTCTAAACTAGTTGAAAAAATTGCAGAGGTAACAAAAGATAAAATAGTTGAGGATATATCAGATATAAGAGACGAGTCAAACCGCAAAGGTGTAAGAATAGTTGTTGAAGTCAAAAAAGGAGCTAACCATGACATTATTCTAGCAAATTTATATAAACACACTCCATTGAGAACAAGCTTTGGCGTAAATGCACTGGCTCTAAAGGATGGAACAAGTCCTGAAGTAATGGACTTAAAAAAAATGATCAGCATTTTTGTTTCCTTTAGAGAAGAGATAACGAGAAAAAGAATTTTTTATCAATTAGAGAAAGCTAGACAAAGAGTTCATAATTTAACAGGACTTATGATTGCTGTTAACAATTTAGATGTTGTTATTAAATTAATTAAAAATTCAAAAAATCCAAATGATGCCAAAATCAGTCTTTTAAAAAAAGAATGGCCTGCAAAAGATTTAATTAATTTTATTAAAATTGTTGATGATCCAAGGCATAGATTAAAAAAAGCTGGAAAATATAATTTATCATCAGAACAAGCAGATGCAATTTTAGATTTAAGACTTCAGAAGTTAACGGGATTGGAAAGAGATAAAATTGTCGATGAAGCAAAAGAATTAGGAAAAAAAATTAACGAATATTTAAATTTATTACAAAAAAAAGAATTACTAATTGATGAAATAAAAAAAGAACTTAATGAAGTTAAAGAAAATTTTGCCGATCAAAGAAGAACGCTGATCGGAAGTGAAACAGCTGATGTTGAAGAGGAAGATCTAGTTGAAGCCGAAGATATGGTTATTACAGTAACTCACAGAGGTTATATTAAAAGAGTTCCATTAAATACATATAGAGCGCAAAGAAGGGGTGGAAAAGGAAGAAAAGCTATGGCTACAAGAGAAGAGGATTTTGTTAACCAAGTCTTTGTTGCTAATACAAAATCATCACTACTATTTTTTTCAACAAAAGGAAAGGTTTACCAAATGAAAGTTTTTAAATTACCTGAATTTGCACCAAATGCTAGAGGGAAACCGATGATTGGAATTTTTCCATTGAATAAAAATGAAACTATATCAGCAGTATTACCATTACCTAATGACAAAGAATCGTGGGAAAAACTTAATATTATGTTTTCAACATCTAAAGGCACCGTTAGAAGAAATGCCTTGTCGGATTTTGTTAAAATACAATCTAGCGGAAAAATTGCAATGAAACTTTCTGATGATGATAAATTGATTGGTGTGCATACATGTGAAGAAAAAGAAGACGATGTCTTTTTATCTACAAAAGAGGGGAAGTGTTTAAGATTTCCAATATCAAATGTAAGAAAGTTTACTGGAAGAAACTCTGTTGGAGTTAGAGGAATTAGATTATCTAAAGAAGATACGGTAATTTCTATGTATATTTTAAAGCACGCAAAATTTACAATAGATGAAAGAGATAATTATTTAAAAATTGCTAATGCTATAAGAAGAAAGGAATTAAGAAGAAGTATGCCATTTAGCAAACTTTCAAAAGGCATTAATTTAAGTGAAGAAAAGTTTAAACAAATGGAGAATATAGAAGAATTTATACTATCTGTTGCTGATAATGGATATGGTAAAAGAAGCTCTGCGTACGAATACAGAATTACAAGTAGAGGAGGAAAAGGAATTGCAAACATGACAGTGAGTAAAAAAACTGGTAAAGTTGTTTCTTCATTTCCAATCAATGAAAAAGACGATGTAATGCTTATTACTGGAACAGGAAAATTAATTAGATCACCGGTAAATAAAATTAGAGTTGCTGGACGTACAACACAAGGAGTTACTTTATTTAAAGTAGAATCTGGTGAAAAAGTTTTATCTTCTGCCGCAATTAAAGACTTGAATATTGATCCTGACAAATAAAATATAATAGATTATGAAAATTGCAATATATCCGGGAACATTCGACCCTATTACTAATGGACATTTAGATATATTAATGAGATCAATTAAATTTGTTGATAAATTAATTATTGCTGTATCGAATAATAATAAAAAAAAGACCTTATTTAATGTTAGTAAAAGAGTTGAAATGATCAAAAAAGTTATTCAAGATGAGAATATTTCGAATGTCGAAGTTGATTTTTTTGATGGTTTGTTAATGAATTATGCAAATAAAAAAGAAGCTAAAATAATTATTAGAGGTTTAAGAGCTATTTCTGATTTTGAATATGAATTTCAAATGACAGGCATGAATTATAAATTAAATCCTAAAGTCGAGACAGTTTTTCTAATGTCTTCTGATAAATATCAGTTGATATCTTCGAAACTAATAAAAGAAATTAATTCACTTAAAGGCGATGTATCAAAATTTGTACCAAAAGCAGTAGAAGAAGAACTAAAAAAAAATTCCTAATAATTTAAATTTCATCTATTGTTTTTCTAATCCATTGTAATAATATATTTTGTGGGCGCTTAGCTCAGTTGGTAGAGCAGTGGACTTTTAATCCGCGTGTCAGGGGTTCGATCCCCCTAGCGCCTACATTCAGAATTTTTTTTTTAAAAAAAATCGATATCAAGAAAAATTATTAATTAATAAATTCAATCAGCATACGGATCTATCGGAGCAATAATTGATTTATTACCACATTTACCTGATTTATTATACCCCAGATTTGTTATTACATTTACTACGGATTTAACAACATCAATTACAAATGTATGTTTTTCTTTTTTACTATCAACCCCACCCATAATCAGTAAAGAACCACCTTTGCTAACATTGGGAAATACGCTTATATTCATATTTTGATTATTTTGATCAAGCCACGAAACTTTTTTTTCATTTAAATCAAGTAAAAAACTGTACGAGTGATCTTCGTCAATGTAACATTTTACTGTAACAGTTTCTGCATTTAGATTTGGTATAAAGAGTATAAAAAATATAATCAATTTAATTAAAAAATTCATCATATAATATTTCAAAATATTAAAAAAAAATACAATCTATTTATATATATTTTTTTATGAAAAGAAAAACAGATATTTCTCAAATAAGATTTAAATATAAAAAAAAACCATTGAGTATAAAAGAATCTGATTCAAACCCTTTTAAACAATTTTCCAAATGGTTGAATGAGGCAATAAAAAACAAAATCTTTGAATCAACTGCCATGACTTTATCTACAGTAAATAAAATAAATAAAGTTTCTAGTCGTATAGTTTTGTTAAAAGGTATTGAAAATAATAGTTTTGTTTTTTATACAAATATAAACAGTCGAAAATCTAAAGAATTAAAGAATAATAAAAATGTGGCCGCTGTTTTTTGGTGGCCTCAAATTGGAAAACAAATAAGAATTGAAGGTTATGTAAAATTAGTGGATAAAAAAAGAGCAGATTATTATTTTTCGACAAGATCAAGAAAAAGCCAAATAGGGGCCTGGGCATCAAATCAAAGTTCAATTCTTAAAGATAGAAAAACACTACTTAAGAGATTTGAAATAATAAAAAAACGATTCGTAAATAAAGATGTTTTAAGGCCAAAATTTTGGTCTGGTTATGAAATTAAACCTTTTTTAATCGAATTTTGGCAGGGTAGAGAAAACAGGCTTCATGATAGAATAGTATATAAAAAAATTAATCAAAAAAGGTGGAAAAAATACAGATTAAATCCTTAGTTTTATTATTAACATTAACTTTTTTTTTGTTTAATTGTTCAACAACAATTAAAACTCCAAAATACGAAGGTCCGAGAAAAGTTGAAGATGATAAAGAATTTGACGAAGTTAATGCTCGTTTAAACGAAATTTCTGATATTCCTATTCCAAGTAAATCAATAATTGATTTAGAGAAAACTTTTATTCTTGGAAAAGGGGACGATTGGATGGGAAGATTGGCTCTAATAAATAAAGAAGATGTTGCAAAAATTTATAGTTTTTTCTCAATTGAAATGACAAAATTTTCTTATAAAGAAAAATCATCAATTAGATCAGATGTTAGTACATTAATTTTTGAAAATAAAAAAAAAGCAATATTTATCAAAATTTCAAAAATAAAATTTGGAAAAACTTATATTGAAATAACAGCAACACCTGTAAACTAATTAATAATATGAAAAATAATAATTTAATATTTTCTTTATTTTTATTTCTTTTTTTATTTTTCTTTCCTTTCAATTTTGCTCTAGGCGATGTTAGTAAAAAAGAAAATACTTTTGATAAAAATGAAATGGTGGATAAAGCAAAAATTTATTTTGCAGATTTATCTGAAGGAGTAGCTGTTATTATAGAAAGATCATTCAATGATTTCGGCCAACCAAGTGCATATATAGAAGGAGAAGAATTCAGTGGTGCATTTTTTGGTGGGTTAAGGTACGGAGGTGGTAAAATTTATTTTAAAGATGGTACAAAAAAAGACGTTTATTGGAATGGACCATCTTTAGGATTTGATTTAGGAGCAAATGCTTCAAAAGTTTTTACACTTATTTACAATTTAGAATTAACAAATTTGAATGAACTGTATGGGAGAATTCCTGATATTGAAGGTACATTATATTTAGCTGCTGGATTAGCTATTAATTATCAAAAGAAAAATGATATAATTATAACACCTGTTAGATCTGGACTAGGGTTGAGAGCAGGTATAAATTTGGGATATACAAAATATACAAAAAAAAAATCTTTAATTCCATTTTAATAACATGAATATAATTTCAAAAATATTTAGAAAATTAAGTAATAATTTTTTCAAAGGTATATTAATAAGCGCTCCAATAATTATTACATTTTATATAGCATGGGGTTTAATAAAATTTTTTGATAAAAAAGCTTCTCCTTTACTTGGAACATTTCCATATGAAATACCAGGATTTGGTTTAATTACTGTATTTATTTTTTTTGCAATAATTGGATTTATAACAACAGGATTGCTTGGAAGAATGTTTTCGACTTTTTTTGAAAAAATTTTATCAAAAATGCCTGTACTAAGAAATATTTATAGTGGTCTAAAACAATTATTTGAAACAATACTTACACAAAAATCTAATTCATTTAGAGAAGTTGTCTTAATAGAATATCCAAGACAAGGAATTTGGGCGATGGGATTCTTAACAGGCGACACTAAAGGAGAGGTTAATCGAAAAACAAAAAGTCAAATGGTAAATATTTTTCTTCCAACAACACCAAACCCAACTTCTGGTTTTTTATTATTTCTACCAAAAAAAGACATTATTAGATTGAGTATGACTGTAGAAGAGGGAATAAAAATGATTATTTCCGCGGGTATGCTTACTCCACCTGAAAATCAAAAAAGACTTAAATCTTTAAAAAAAATTAAGTAAATAATAAATTTTTTTATGCAATTGATATATATTTCAACGAGCTACTTTGGCTATATATTTTTAAATATAAATTAATTATTTCTTTGTCTGTTTTTTTTATTGTATTTCTCTTTTCAAATATTGATTTCGCTTCGATCAATGCATTTTCCATAATTTTTATATCTGTTAAAGGGTCTAATATTTTAAATAATTGATAACCAGATTGTCTTGTTCCTAATATTTCCCCAAAACCTCTTAACTTTAAATCCTCTTCTGCAATTTTAAAACCATCAGTGATATTTTTAATAGTATTAATTCTTTTTTTTGAATATTCATTCAAATTTTTTTCTTTATATATTAAAACACATGTAGATTTTTTATCTGATCTACCAATTCTTCCTCTTAATTGATGTAATTGAGATAATCCAAATCTATTTGATTCTTCGATAATCATTATTGTTGCATCGGGCACATCAATTCCTACTTCAACGATAGTTGTAGAAACCAATATAAGTATTTTCTTAGATTTAAATTTATCAATAATTTCTTTTTTTTCTTCTATAGACATTTTACCGTGGATTATTCCAACATAATTTCCAAAAAATTTTTTCAATTTTTCAAATCTCTTTGTAGCTGCAGTTAAATCTAATTTTTCCGATTCATCGATAAGAGGACAAATCCAAAAAGCATTTAACTTTTTATCAATAATATTTTTTAAACTTTTAATAATCTTTGATATTTTATTTGATGACATTGTTATCGTTTCTATTTCTTTCCTATTAGATGGCATTTCTGTTATTTTTGAAATATTCATATTCCCATACATTGTTAACGCTAATGTCCTTGGAATTGGTGTTGCTGTCATTACTAAAATGTGAGGATTACAACCTTTTGCAGATAATTGAAATTTTTGATGTACGCCAAAACGGTGTTGCTCATCGATAACAACATATCCAAGCTTTTTAAAATTAATATTTTTTTGAAAGATTGCATGTGTACCGATAATAATTTGCGCTTCTCCATCTTCTATTTTTTTTTTAATAGATTCTTTTTCTTTACTATTAATTTTTGAAGTAAGAAGAACTATTTTTACTTTAGTATCTTTAAATAAATTAGAGAAATAATTGTAATGTTGAATTGCTAATATTTCAGTTGGGACCATTATAGCTGCTTGAATATTCTTTTTTAAGACATTTACCAAAGTTATAAGAGCAACAATAGTTTTACCTGAGCCAACATCTCCTTGTAGTAGTCGTAACATTGAATTTTCTTTTTTTATATCATCTTCTATTTCTTTTATAACTTTTAATTGCGATTCAGTTAGTTTAAACGGAATTCTTGAAATAATTTTTTCTTTAATTTTGTTATCAACCTCAATTTTATGACAAATATTTTTTTTTATTTTTTCTTTTGTAACTAATAATTTTATGTAATGTGATAAAGCTTCATCAAACGCCAATCTTTCTCTTAATTTTTTGATTTTTTCATTATTTAATTCTTTCGGTTTATGAACCAATTCAACAGTTTGCTTCCACGATCTCCAATTATTTTTTTTTAACACATCTTTATTAATCCATTCAGGTATTTCAATTAATCTATCTAATGATTTCGATATAGTTTTTCTATAAACTGACATTATTAAACCTCTAGTTAAAGCATATACAGATAGAGAACCGTGAAGAAACGGAAGTTCTTCTATAGGTGATATCGTTTCAGGATGAATGATTTGATATTTATTTCCTAGTTTTTCTAATTTTCCACAAATTACTTTTTTTTCACCAGAAGGCAATATTTTTTTTAAAAATTTTAAATACCCTCTAAAAAATATTATTTCTATCTCATTATTATTATTATCACATAATATTTTATAAGGCATTTTTGGATTAAATTGAGGTAAGTGTTTTACAACACTCACTATTAATGCAATTTCTTTTTTAAGATAATCATCGGATATATTTTGAATATATTTTCTTTTTTTATAATTTCTTGGAATTGTAAGCAATAAGTCAATTATTCTATTTCCACATAATTTTTCAAACAATATTGATGTTTTAGGTCCAACCCCATTTATATTTTCTATTGAATCAAATAAACTATTTTTAGAAATCTTGTCTAACATATATTCTTTCCTATATTGATTTATATTAGATAATAATATTATCATGTTGAAAAAAAATAAGATTAGTAAATTACCTATAAGAAAGAAAAGAATTTTGTTTAAATGTACCCACAGGGGGACAAAGGAATTGGATATACTCTTAGGTAATTATGTTTCTATTCATATTAATAAATTAATAATTAAAGAATTAGATTATTTAGACGTTATTTTAGGTTTTAATGATATGGATTTATTTAAAATTTTAACAAAAAAGAAAGAAATTAATAAAAAAATGAATAAATCTTTTGTAAAAAAAATTATTAAATTCAACCAAAAATTTAACAAATATATTTAAGGTATTGAAAAAACTAATTATTTTAAAATAAAAACAACATATATTAATTTAATTTATTAACAAAAATTATTAAATA
>Ga0163108_10001317_pt1 | contig 18184 bp, 11 predicted proteins | sample Fk1155metaG_FD_109644 | JGI IMG/M metagenome (GOLD analysis project Ga0163108, IMG submission 109644) | Marine microbial communities from the Central Pacific Ocean - Fk160115 155m metaG | ecosystem: Environmental > Aquatic > Marine > Oceanic > Photic zone | place: The Central Pacific Ocean...
CATCACCCAGCTCTTCGATTTGAATATCCATGATCACCAAATCCGGATCAGCTCTTCGAACAATCTCTATAGCATCGCGCTCATTTCCCGCAATCTCAGGTTCAGCATAACCTAACCGGACAAGCGACTTCTGGACATCCTTACCGGCCCTACTTTCATCATCAATGATAAGAATGCGGAAAGGATTCATCAATTACCCTGCATTAACTTATCTGCCTTCTGGAAAACAAAATCCAACATGAAATTCAGTCATAGGGCCGCAGTTCATTTTTAATTCGCCCCCGATCCTGCTCGCTAATGATCTTACAATTTTCAATCCATTGCCCGCGTCTCTATCTAAATCATAATTAGCAGGTAAAGGAACGCCATCATGACTGAATAACAATTCACCACTACTCCCATCATTATTAATAATTATTGAAAATTTTATAGTAACCTCTTCACGGTTTTGACAAGCATGTATAAAAATATTCCTAAGCATTTCATTACATATAAGAGCTAACGGCATCGCCAATGAATAAGGCATAAGAATCTCCTTCCTCTCTATCCTGGGTGACCCTCCTAATGAATCCACCCCATGCTGTACACCATAGTTTAAATGAACGCACGGATCAGAATAATCTGGAGCAAGCTCTATCAACTCCTTCACTATAGCACTTGAATACATCCCAAAATCAACACTCGAAAAATGCTCTTCCCCAGTAGTATGAGTTAGCAATAATGCCAATGCATCGATCCTTGAAACCGTTACGCTTAAAGTTTCCATATCATGGTCGTTGCTCCAAAGCCGTAAGATATCTGAAACTATACTTAGCAGCACATCCATTCTTCGATTCATCTCTGATAAACTTTCCTTATTATCTCTAACAAGTTTATCACTTACATTTAAACCATTCACCTCTGATAGAGCTAACAAGAGGCCCCCGTCATTCATTAACTTAGGCCTAAACTCAATTTGTAGAGGCTCTTGAGAATCTGTATTTATAGAAAAAACTTCTGCAGATCCCTTAACCCAAACCAAAGAACGCCAGCGCTCAAGTAGTTCGTTAACTCCTAATTGATTATTCGTTATCAAAGCATGAGACAACCAGTCTTCTACCATTTCAAATGATCCCAAATCTGTACCTACTATTTGGCTGGCGGCGGCATTTGTATAAGTTACCCTGCCGTCACGACCCAAAAGCACAATGCCTAATGGCAATAAGTCAGGAATCGAACGGGCCTTAACTGATGAAGATTTCAACTCCGTAATCTCTTTTTGAGCATGCTTCAGTTCAACGCCCGAAGCAACAAGATCAGCCTCAAAACGTGCGGACTCAGACTTTGCCATACTTAACTCATCCTCGGCAGTCACATCATATGCTAATCCGAACACAGTCTTCTCAGGATTATTCTTATCCGGATCTACGCAGAAGCGCATACTGCGCTCCTTTCCATTGCAATCCTTAACCTTAAAGACTTCAAAAAATGACAACCGAGAAGCGACTGACGAACGAATTAACTCCGATAAATTTTGAGCGTCAGAACTTTCCATCCCTTCATAAAACATTAAATCAATGTCTTCGCCTTTCGCGCACCCACGGAAAGAAATCCACGCATCATTAACGCACTTTACAGATCCCCCATCATCACATCCCCATGCCGGGACCGGACACGCTTCCAATAAATCAAATTCTGAAATATTACTTTCTGAATGGTTAATGAAAAGTCCAGCATCCGTCCCCACCCTAATGATCCCAATAACGCTTCCATCGGAAGATCTTCGAGGCGAATTGGACCAGATCACAGAACGTTGAGAACCTTCACTGTCAATGATCTGGTCAACTGTCGTGTCCGGAAACGTAAATTGGCCATCATTCATCAACTTTTGCGAAAACATCAAATATTGATTCCGCGATGCATCATGTTCCGATCTTTGCAAAAATATCTCCCAATAATATTTTCCTTCATCAACCAAGGGATCCCAATGAGCTAGCTGCTTAGCGGCTCGGTTACTACGAACTACCTTGCCTTTGAGATCCAAAAAAAGGACTGGAATCAAAGGACTCGTCATCACTGACTCTGCCACATCAGCTTCAAACCGACGCTCTATTTCAAGTGTCTTTTCTCTATTAATTGATTGGGCCGAAATTACCAATCCACCCAATGCCGCATCCTCTAAATACCAAGGATTCACAAACCAACGGATCCATTCCTTCTCACCACTTGACCACTGAACCAATTCTTCTCCTACCTGCTCCGTTCCATATTTGAAGCAATCATTACAGAGTGACCTCCATTCATTAGATACTTTAGGAATAAATTCAAACTGACCTACACCAGAAGAATCTAAAACAGCACTACCTATTGAATCATTCCATGAATCATTCGAAAACAAATAATTCATATTCCTATCGAACATGGCCATTGCCAAAGGGCAGGCATCGACCATTGACCGCAAATTAGTTCCTGTAAATGATCCTAAAACTTTTTGGGAATCGGCTTCTCCTGTCCCTCTTCTAACAATGATAGGTGTCTCCTCTTCATATCTATCTGAACCATCCTCGGACTTTTGGGAAATGGCCTGTTCCTTTATCACATTTCGTGCATTCCAATTTCCGGTCACTTTCTGTGACCTTTCCGTAATGGCAGTCTGGGCATCTTCCAAACTAAGTAAAAAATCTTTCTCATCTACAGGAACAGCCAGCACCTGATCAATGCCTTCTATCATTTTTAATCTATTCTTGTGGTTCAGAGCAATGAGGTACGGTTTTTGATTTTCCCCGGATCCATTACTAATATCTTCAATGAAAGGCTGAAACTCAGGATCATCGCCGTGAAGACTTAAAACTATCAATGATTGTGATGAAAATGACTCTCTAGCTTCCTGTATCGAATCACATGGCATTGTTTCATATCCTTTCATGCTAAGCATCTCGCATATGGCCTGACTACTAACAACATCACCATCAATCACCAATGCTGCGCGACCCCGATTCATTTCAATCGAGAAATCCTCTGAACCTGTATTTAGATTGGCTTTATTTTTCAAAAATTTCGCTAAGGAGGCTACTTTTACCCTTAAATATTCAGTTCTTGGGTAAAATAAGGAATGAGAAGGAAAACTGATGTCATCAATCAATAGATAATAACCAAAATGGAATATCGAACAAGGCTAATGGCACCTGATTAATAACGAAACCATTGAAAAAAATGAATGAATCCCTAAAATCAAAAGTAATAATATATTCACTGTTATATTAATCTTTTCGAAGCAATGCATTACCCAAAGAGTTTACAAATAATCTTTTTTAGTTTTTTCCTTTTATCCTATTCGAACGGTAAAGACAAACACACTTGGACTGATTTCCGGGGCCCTTCGGGGGACGGCATCGTTGCAGACTGCCCACGCAACTTACCTACTAAATGGTCAGAGCAAAAAAATGTTGTCTGGAAGACAGAGATAAAAGGACGAGCCTGGTCATCTCCCGTTATATGGAAAGAACAAGTCTGGGTCACAAATTCGACGCCAGATGGAAAATCAATGGGTGCCTTTTGTGTTAACTCAAAGACCGGCGATATTATATATAAATTCGAACTCTTCGAGAACGATAATGTAGAGCCTTTAGGTAACAGTGTAAACAGTTACGGATCCCCCTCTCCAACGGTCGAAGAGGGAAGAGTCTACATTCATTTCGGCAGTTATGGAACAGTTGCGATTAATACTGAAACCGGAAAAATTATATGGAAAAGAACGGACCTTCCTTGTCGGCATTTTCGGGGGCCCGGTTCGTCTCCTGTCCTGTTCGAGGACCTTCTAATACTCACGATGGACGGCGTCGATTTTCAGTATCTTGTCGCCCTCAATAAAAAAACCGGAGAAACAATTTGGAAAACAGATCGCTCAACTAAGTGGGATGACGTAGAACCTAATGGCAAAATACGAGGAGACGGTGATTTAAGAAAAGCATACTCAACACCAACATTTACAAACGTTGGAGGAAAAACAATAATGATTAGCCCGGGCGCAAAGTCTTGCTTCGCCTATGATCCAAAGGATGGAAAAGAAATCTGGAATGTCACTTATTCTGGATACTCGAACGCTTCGCGGTGTGTCATTTATAAAGACAACGTAATCATCAACACCGGATACGGAAAGCCTCACTTAATTTCAATAAAGCTAGACCCGCAGGCTCGTGGCAATATCACGAAAAGTCATGTCAATTGGGATATCTTTAAACGGGTTCCTAAACGTTCCTCTCCAATCATTTACAAGGATAACCTTTACATGACAACTGATGAGGGAATTCTAACTTGTCTGGATCTTCAAAACGGCAAATCGGTATGGAGTGATCGGATGCCGGGGCACTTCTCTTCATCGCCGATACTTGCTGACGGAAATATCTATTTCTTCAGTGAAATGGGCCACTGCTATGTAGTCAAGCCCGGTGAGAAATACCAGCTAGTTGCCCGCAATGAGCTGGATTCAGGATTCATGGCATCTCCAGCAGTTTCAGGAAAATCTATTTACGCAAGGACCAAAACTCACCTCTATCGAATAGAGAAACTCTAAATTCCTTTTTTTATTTCCATCACCTTAAAGTTCTGCCCCATCACAGATGGGTGAAATAGCATCTTAAACTGCCTTAAAAGCTTAGCAGTTTCAGCGTCCGGATCTCCTGCCTTTTCGATTTCAAGGAGCCACGGTTCTGCGGCCTTGACTAAAAAATGATATTGGTCAGTAACGCTGTTAACTTCGAATCCACAATCCTTTGCCGCACTTGAAGCATGATCAAAATTGACATGCGCAGTAAGGTCAATTCTTCCCGGAGATGAGAGTGGGTCATCAACTATGCCGTGCTTTGAATAGGCACGCAATGTACCGTTCTTTCTTCCTGGATCAAAAATTGCATCCTCCTCCAATCCATAATCAATGAAACAGCCATATAATATTTCAGCAGCAGGAAAAATATCTTCGAAAAAATTATTGAACCGTAAATTAACTTCAGCTGTGAAGCCTTCGGCAAGAGTGGTCGGATAATCCTTAACAATTTCCATTAACTCTGATGATGCTATTTCCCTTTCAGTTCCAACTAATTTTTTCGCTTCACCGCACTCATCTACACCCACGCTAATTTCAACCCATTCATTACCATTCCAACGGACTCTCTTCACTGGAATGGCATCAAGAACCTCATTTGCAATTAAAATGCAATTCTTGGCAGACAACTCACTAAAATTTGAAATCACCTCAAACTTATCCAATCCCTCACTAATAAATATTGAATGGAGTTCAGTCCGTTTTGCGGCAAAAGGTTCAACCACAATGTAACGCAACCTATTAAAAACAGAATCACTAAGCAATTCAGATAAGGTTACCATCATATCTTTAGCCATCTCTCCTTCTTCAGCTCCGAGCTCAACGATGACAACCTCATCAGAATTACAAGCCATTGTCTCAATGACAGGAGCAAAATGATAAGCCAAAATCATTCCAAAACATTTCCCCACACTGACCGAAGTAATAAAATCCCCATCCGATCCAACTCTTTTCCGCGCGCTAGTGTAATACCCATAATTAGGATGATAGAGCGCCAATTCCATAAATTCATCGAATGGTAGAGCTGAATCTGATTCATGAATTTTTTCATGAATTAAACTCATTATGCTATTCTCTTGGGCTGACTGGCCATTATCGGTGGCTTGCTCTGACATTTCCTTAGATTATATTACATTACTGTGCACCTGACTTGAATGCACAGAGATTCTAAGAATGAATTACCACAAGGGCAACACACTAAAAAAGCGAACCAAACTCTATCAAAAAAGATGGTTCCAGATTCCTTTGCTTATCATATTGATAGGCACTGCGGTTGGTCTTAGTTACGGAATATCATTTTTAAAAATACGCCAAGAACAGGCCCAAGAATTTGATTTAAATACCATCAGTAAGCTTGAGGTTCCTAGTCGGATATACGACAGGGTCGGGGTAGAAATTGGTCAGATTAAAATTGAGGACAGACGCCCTATCAAACTTGATGCTGTTCCTTATCACCTCATCCAAGCACTCACCGCCGTCGAAGACTCCCGATTCTTTGAACATAGCGGCGTAGACTTCATTGGAATCGCTCGTGCAGTTATATTAAACCTGAAGGCTAAGAGAATAACTCAAGGAGCAAGCACAATAACCCAACAGTTAGCCAAGCAATGCTATCCAGTAGAATTTAAAAAACGGAATATTAATATAAAAATCATAGAAGCATTCCTTGCCAATAGAATAGAAAGCAGTTTCACCAAATCAGAAATATTAGAACATTATCTGAACAGAATATATTTTGGAAGTGGCTACTTTGGAATCGAGTCAGCTTCGAGAGGCTATTTCGGAAAACCAGTTACAGACATTACTGTATTAGAAGCAGCGACAATTTGTGGGCTCATCAAAAATCCTTCGCGCCTCTCTCCAAGAAACAATATGAAACTTTCCTTGAAGGCAAGAAACCACGTTCTTAACAGGATGAATAAAGAGAAAATGATTACCGATTCAGAACTTTCAACATTCCTTAATCAGCCGATTCAACTCTCCCAGGTCAAAGGCGAGCAAAATTCTTACGTTCAGGAAATGGTTAGACTACAAGTAATCAAACAAATAGGTCTAGACAATGCAGGTAAAGGAGGCCTTAAAATTAATACAACCATAGATAATGAAACTCAAAGGGTTGCCATACAAAGCCTTTACCGAAACCTAGCAAAAACAGAAGAGCATCCTGAATTCAAGCACCAGACATATGCTAATTTTCAGGAAAAAGAAATCTCACCTGATCCTATCGCCTTAACGAAAAAGAAAAGGCCCGATTATTTACAGGGAGCTGCCATAATGATCGAAAATGAAACCGGAGGTATCGTTGCGCTGGTAGGAGGACGCAACTTCAAGCACAGTCAGTTTAATCGGGCATTGCAGTCAAAAAGACCAACTGGCACAGCCTTTAAGCCTTTTGTTTATGCCGCCGCATTCTCAGAAAATTACTTCCCCGGTTCAATGATTAAGGATTCTCCCATCGATAATAGGAGCGTTGCAATTGGCGGATCTACAGGAATTCTTGGGGAGTGGGGAAGCGAATCGGAGGCTGTAACTTATAAGGGAACTATCACGGCAAGGGAAGCGCTTGTTGAATCAAAAAATTCCGCGACAGTACGGATTGGGAAAAAAATTGGGCGTAGTAAGGTCGTAGATCTTGTGAAAAAGGCAGGCGTTAAGTCGGCCATGGATGAATACGACAAAACTCTACTTGGTAGCAGTTCAACGAGTCTCCATGAAATCTGTCGCGCCTTCACTATCTTTCCTAATGGCGGACACACAGCAAATCATATACACATCATTTCCTCGATCACCGATCCCAAGGGGAAAAAAATATTCATAGCCAATAATAATGGTCAGACAAAAGTCACCGATAGCGCAACAGCTTATTTGGTTCATAGCTGCCTAAAGGATTCCCTCACTAAGGGAACCGGTAAGGAATCCTTTGAGAAGCATGGCCTAAGAGACCAGAATGCAGCAGGAAAAACTGGGACAGCTTATAACTTTACAGATCACTGGTTCGTCGGATACAACAGTGCTGTAACGTGCGGGGTCTGGGCAGGGTTTGATACCCCTAAAACAATATATCGAGGAGCATTCAGTAAAGACACAATCATGCCGGTCTGGGTAGACGCAATGAACACATCACTAAAATCCTTTCCATCCAAACCTATCAACCAACCAACTGACGTAATCACAATTGAAATATGTAAAAAGTCAGGCCTTCGTGCGACAGATACATGTTACGAAGAAATAGCAGGAGAAGAAGAAGGGACAAGAAAGATTACAAGAACCACATACAAGGAAATAATCCAAAAAGGTGCTGACTTTCATTCTTATTGCCAATTCCATGCTAACGGTAACGAACAGATTCGGAAACCTATCATTAGCGATTTAACAAATCCAAATAACCGGTCTCAAAATATCAGTTCCATCGATGCTATATTTTTAATTTCACCCACGGTAGTAGGTGAATCGGATCCATACTCATCATTAGAACCAGTTCTCAAAGCTCGGGCAGTAGATGAAAAGGAAACCCCTCTAAAGGCGACACCAGTCACGCCAACAATACTTGGAAATGAAGAGCTCCCAATTCAAATCACACCGCCAAAACCATTAGAAATTCCGGATATAGATTAAAATTTACATCGATAACCGATAAAAATCCCTTATCTTAGTATTCATTACACCTTTCCCGCCTGAATGAATCCAGAAGATCCAAGGGACATTAAATGTCCTCAATGTGAACACCGAATACCTTTGGATGTTGATGCTGATGAGGCTAAAGGAGTTATCTGCACTCAATGCAAAACGGAAATTCAGAACATTGAGGATTCTATAGTTCCTAGTTCATCACCTGTTTCCGAACTTCCTGATAAACAGGGTACTGATCTTGGGATCACACTTGACGACCTCATCAAGGATAATGCTACAGAAGATAACATCACAGGAGTAACTGCTAATAGCGGCCAATCTGAGGTGCCCGCTCAGGAAAAGAAAGGTCTTAACCTTGATCTCCCTGAACTGATTCAGGATAACATGGGAGAGAGCGGAAGCGATATTGAAGATCAAAACCAAGGACCTGACTTCACCAAATTCACCAAGACGACTGATCTAGATTTTGATCAAGACTTTGTAGATAGGCAGCAAGAACTAGCCCATGAGTTTGCCGTGGCCCAATCAAAAATAGTAACTTGGGATGAAAATCGTACAAATGAGACTCCCGCCTCTCCCAGATTCACTAAGATAAAGCTAATTCAATTCAGTGCATTAGCAGCTATTCTCACAGTAGCAGTTATTCTCATTTCATTTAAAGGAACTCATAAGAAACAAAATGATAATCTAGCTTTCAATTTTGGTGAGGAAAATGAGTCTGAAAAGAAAACAAATAAAGAATCAGAAACGATTAGTGAACTATTACTTGAAGTCGGAGCGAAAGAGTTACACTCCATGGCAACAACTGCACTGACAAATTTTCTAGAAGCAACAGATGTTAAATCAAGAATTCAATATTGCAGAGAATCTCAAAGGGTCCAACCCCTCATGGAGTCCTACTATTCAAAGCATGATTCTGGGCCCATAAGTTACAGGAAATTCAGTACGGTCGGCGACAATGAAACCGGACCATTGCAGGGGTTTTATTTACTAAAGATAAGTTTCGCTGATTTCAGCATAAGGCCAGTAGTCATGGGCCTAGAGAAAGGGAAAATGGTAATCGATTGGGAATCCTTTGTTGGCTACTCAGAAATGAGCCTAAATGAATTCGTTGATGCTAAGCTAAAAGAACCAACAATGTTTCGTTTGCATGCTAGGCCCGATGATTACTTCAATTTTCAATTTAATGAAAAAGACCACCGGTGCCTATATTTAAGGAATCCTAAAGATACTGAATCTGTATACGGGTACATAAAAAAGGGATCAACTGTAGATGATAAGCTATCTGAAATCATAGAATCAGGGAAAAGCATCAATTTTATTATAGTTAATCTTCAATATCCTGATGGCCCCGGAGGCAAGAACCAAGTCATCATTAATGACATAATCGCTTCGGGATGGTTATTGAGTGAAAATAACTAATTGAAGAACCTTCCTAATCTGGCTAAGAAATAATAAAGTATCATTTATATCTTCAATGGATTCAAGTGCCTCCCCAGACCAGACTTGGTTAATTGCTTCCTGCCCAGGGTGCTCACGTCAAATCAAAGCAAGAAAGGAAATACTCCTCTCAAACTTGGCCATAGAATGCCCTCATTGTAATAGCCCGCTAAACTTGAGTGCTGGATCAAGCAATCTCAAAGAGCCTCAATACGCTAAGGCAGAAGAACAGCAGAAAAACACTCCTGTAGTGCGGCGCCGCAGGAGATCGAAAAAATCGAAATTAATTGAATGGGACATTGGAGAATCTAAATCAGAAGAAACGGAACCTGAACAGGAAAATTCTAGCGGACCTGAACAGGATGCTACTAGGCAAAAAGTCAGAAGACGGAAGAACAAAAAGAATAAACAAAGCAAAGCATACCAGGCGTTCACTGGAACCACTATCTATATCATAAGCGGCGGAGGGCTCATTCTACTGGGTGCTATATTCTATAAGGGAATATCCACTATCAGCCGTGATCTTTCCGGGGCAGCAAACACTACAAATATCCCTAATACCTCACAAAAGAATAACAATAAACAATTATCAATAAATCTGACTGTCCAAGAAAGAGAACAATGCATGGAGATCATTCATGCATTTACGAACGCTAAATCATTAGAAGAGAAAGCTGCTCTTGTCAGGCATCCAGAAATTACATCCAAACGAATTCAAGAATCTGTATTTGGTCCAGGAGATGAAAAATATCAGCGGAGCGCTTTGAGCAAAAAACAGGTCATTGATGGAAAATATTATATTTCCTTGATGGTAAAAGTGGCTAACGCCAATAAGTATCGTTTCTTTGCATTTGAACAAACACTTGAGTCCATAAAAATGGATTGGGAAGTCTCTTTCGGTCATCAAATGATGCCCCTTCAAGTCTTCAAGGACAAGAAGCCTGAATCCATTCAGGAATTCCGACTCATTTTGAAAAGCGGAACTTATTACGCTCATCATTACTCTGATTCAAGTAAATGGAAATGCCTAGAGGTAAGTTATTCAGGAGATTTTAACTTCAAGATGTTTGTCTATGTCGACCGCGAATCAGCCCTGGGAAAAGAAATTATTAATAAACTCACCCCAGAACCTTCGCTTAATCCTTCACAAATCGCTAAAGAGAGGCCCCTGTCAGCCATCGTTAAGCTGAGATTTAATTCAGTTTCAAAAACCGACAATCAAGTCGAACTCGTGGATCTTATTCAAGATCATTGGTTCCAGTAGTCCTTATTGAAAAGGACATTTCTTAATCGGTTCCTATTATCTGATTATGGATCACTAAAAATAAAAAAAGGCTTCCGGTTTTAACCGGAAGCCTTTTAAACAAAAACTACTAACTATAATTAGGGGTTTTGTAATGAGGGGAAATTGCCCTCTATAGTTAAATTAGATTAACGACGACGGCGAAGTGCGAGGAATCCTGCTGCAAAGAGAGCAAGAACTGAAACACCTGGCTCAGGAATAACTGCACCAACTGCTGCGGCCTGAAAAGCGCCTGCAACACCAGCAGCTACTGCTGTTCCAGCAACTTCACCTAACTTGATATCACCACTGTTGATATCAATACTTGCTGCGAACAATGGAGCGTCAGCAGCGAATGGTGCGCCTGTGTCGATTACGAAAAGGTGACTTGAAGTAGCAATGTCGGCTCCGTCACCACCAACGAGGATGATGTTCTTTCCGTCGAATGCTGCGGCTCCACCATCTCCTTGTCCAACACCGGAGAAGAAACCGTCAATATTAAAAGCAGCAGCGCCACCAAAATCAGTGGAAGCACCAAATGCTGTAAAGTCAGCAGCGAGAGCAGTTTGTGCTGCGGCTGCGTCAGAGAAATCAGAAACTCCCGTTGTTCCAACGGAAACGAAACCACCGTTAATCGGTGTGCCGCTTGCTTGAACTTCCCAAGTAGAACCGAAGTTACTGAAGTTCACTGTTCCTGCTGCAGCAATTCCTGCGAGAGTAACAGAAGCGATTATAGCTGTAAAAAATGTTTTCATAGTTAGGGCTTATGTAGTTTTTTGTTTAATTTGTGTGAATACCAAACGCTAAATCAGCATTTGATTATCTTATTTATACCAGTCTCTTCAGGTTTAGTCGAGTATTTTTCAGTATTTTTTCAATTTTATTCATTATTTCGTAAATGCCTGTAAACCAATTAATTATGCTTAAAAAATAGGTATTTATGGCCTGATTTTAACAGTTATCTGAAAAAAAACCGACCCAAATCAATATTCCCCTATTTTTTAAGGCAAATCATAAAATGCTTACGAATTTCATATTTCGCGATTTCCCCCTGAATCGCATGACTTAAAATAAGATTTTCAATTGGTTTTAACTTCATATCATTTCAGACTCCTCAGATTACGAGAATCCTTTCACCCTGGCCCTATTAATGTATGAATCTGTGCTTCTGGGCTTTGATCACTTATCCAAAGCAAAGCGGCAGAACTTCTTGCCGTCTTTAAGCTGAAGAGTCTTGATCATTTTCTCACCAGTCTTTTGCCAAGTCTTTAGGTCTTCGCTTTCCTCAATGTTAAGCATAAGCGTGATTTGATCCTCTGACTTTTTTATCTTTTTATGATTGTTTGTGAAGACCATTAAGAATACGGCAAGTAGAAAGTATTAAAGATACCGGTTATTGCATTTAAGGGCTAATAAATATTATAAATCTAAAAAACCTCTGCTGGTTTATATAATTTAAAGATCGGTCCTGCTGTTTTGTTCAGCGTCATCACCATTGTGTGGTCCGAATTTCTCCTTTGCAAATTCGCGAAGGTCTTCAGCAGTCGTTCCTTCCTTGATTGCATCACGGTCATGTTCATCGACGATCTCGACACCTAGCAGTGTTTCGATGATATCTTCCATAGTTAGGAGCCCCCGGGTTCCACCAAATTCATCTTGAATAACCATGATTTGTTCTTTCTGATCTAGCAGGATGTCAAGAGCGACGTCCACTGATTCCGATTGATTGCAGAAAATCGCAGGCCTCATAATTTCAGACATTATAATATCGTCTTCATCTGCTGCTGCGCGTCTAAGGATATCACTTCGTAACACGATTCCGTGAATTTCATCAATCGACTCTCCAGTCACGGGCAATCTACCGTGTGTCATAATCGGGATTTTTTTTCGGGCAGTGTCGACTGACCAATTGTGCGAAACGGTACTCATGACCACGCTAGGTGTCATCACATCGCTGACCAACGTTTCCCGGAGCTTTAACAGGTTCATGATCACCTTTTCTTCGTCCTCTTCAATTGATCCCTCCGCCTCACCTATATCGGCGAGTGCGGCCAATTCTTCGCGAGAAACCGTTTCCTGTTCAGCAGCAGGGAACATACGACGGATGATTTCTATGGGAATAACGACCCAAATCAGAATTCGAATTAGGATGTCCAGTATATATGCACTGGGCACTGACAGTGACTTCCAATACAGTGTACCTAGTGTTTTAGGAAGAATTTCACTAAATAGTAGCACACCAATGGTCAATAAAGCTGAGGCAATAGCCATTGTGTACTGACCTTCATAGATTGCTGCGACTTGAGCACCTACACCCAATGCGCCAACAGTGTGAGCCATTGTATTCAATGTTAATATCGCAGTCAGTGGCCTTTCTGGATCTTCCTTGTAACGAACCCAAAGCGGTGCTGCCCGACTCCCCTTAGCCTCCAAAACTGCAACGTGGCCTCTTGATGTGGAAAGCAGGATAGCTTCTAGGATCGAACACAGAAACGATGCGCCTATTGCTAGGGCCGCATAAATGACAATCAATGACTCTGGACTCATCCGTTATTGTACCTCACCCTGCATAATATGAGCAGAAGTTTAACCTCAGTAAACTTAAATCAATATATTGATATCGCAGTAGGAATAAAAAAGAATACGCTAAAAATGATCGGTTTTGCCATGGCTCATACTTACTGCACAGTTGCTGCTTTTTCAGGCTCAGCTTAATCAATTCTTCGCCAAAATTAGCTTCTCATAAAACGCAATCCGCCTCACCGTTTTCACGGTGAGGCGGACCAGCCGCGCCTTATTGGCGCTCTTAAATCAGTTTGGTCTTAGAGGTCCAATCCGTTAGGGATAGCGACACTAACAGAACCGGCTTCTCCCTTGCGCTGGATAGCATATCCAGATCCAAGAGTCTCTGCACCTTTGTCTGCGTCACCAGCACCTACTGCCTTCCAACCTGCGCTCTGAGGAGGGAATCCACCACCGTCGGTGTAGTAGTACTGTGCGTATCCGCCGTTTCCGTCTGGGCTCCAGACAAGGTCTCCGCTTCCGGAGTTACCTTTAGCGATGAATGACTCGAGGCCTGTATCATCAAGAGCAACACCTACTGGAAGTACACGGTTAAGGAAATTAAATCCTGTTCCTACGCCGAATGAAGTTGCCTCAGTGCGTACGTGACCAACAAATACGATGTCAAGGTCAGCTGCTTCACGACGCTGTATGAAGATACCAGCAGTGAATGGAACTGAAGTTCCGGCCTGGTCTGCACCACCTGCACCGATGGCGCGCCATCCTGCAGGACGTGGTGGGAATCCAACGCCGTCATCATAGAAGATCTGAGAGAATCCGTCTCCTGTTGGAATCCAAACAACATCAGCTGTAGTTGCGTTGCCTGCTCCGAGTCCTGCTTCGTTAGCAGCACCAAGAAGAGAACCAACGGTAACGTCAGCGCGAACTTCATAAGAATCGCCAGAACTTACAGCGAGATCAGTATCAAGTGTTGTTGCATCATTTCCATTTACAGATGCAGACTCACCACTAGTGATGTTCTGAACTGTATAAGAAACTCCATCATCAAGAAGAGCAGTAAAGTCAGCGTCATTGTCTGTTGCATCATCTGCATCGAACTCGCCAGCTGCAGCAATCGCATTTCCAACGTTAACACCCATCAAGGTGAAAGAATTGCCTTTGGCTGTTTCTGTGTGATAACCAACCGGTTTAGTGGTTGCTGTCTGAGCGCTTACTACGCCCATAGTTGCTAGGATTCCCAAAAGGGTAAATTTTATTTTCATGGCTGTTTTATTTGTGGGTGTTTGTTTAAGTAATTAAATAACTGATTTTTATTATTTTAGTAGTTTCCTATGACTCAATCAACACTTTTTCCGTAAATTACCTAAAGAAATCAGGAATGCTTTTGTCACATATTTAAGTCACCGCTATTTGGTAAAAAGTGCGCAAAATAAGGGGATTTAGTATAATAACCTGTTGTTTCAGGTTGTGCCAATCAGCGCCTTGGTGAAAAAAGTTTAACCTTTCCTGATGACTTTTTGCGTTTTTCTCCAGTGTTCTTACGGAGAAAATTACTGAAAATACCTTTTTTCTTTTCTTTTGCTTTCTGTGGCACGTTTTGGAAAGGGGCAGCAGGTTCTTCCTGCGGAAGTGGCGGCTCAATGAATGTCTTCCCGCCACGACCTAAAACACCACCCTTACCCATCGGGAAAAGGGAAGGATCCATTTCTGGTTTAGGACTCGCTGCATCAATCGCCTCTTCTCCAACGAGCGTCTCACGGATCTCCTTAATGTTCTTCTCTACCAGATCATCCGTTGTTTCAATGATAGTCGGTTGAAGAAAAATTAGAAGTTCACGACGACCGACTGACTTTGAAGTCGAACCGAGAATGTTTTTGATAATCGGGATCTTGGTCAGGAAAGGTAATCCTGTCACGGTCTCGTTGTCATCTTCCTGAATGATTCCACCTAATACAACGATTGCTTTATTCGGAAGCCTGACCGTTGTCTCAAATTGTTGAGTTGCAATGTCAGGCACCTCATTACCACCAATGACTGTTGTTCCTGTTATGTTTTCATTCTCCTGAGAAACGGTCAGTGTGACCTCGTCCTTGGAATTAATCAAAGGGAGCACATCGAGGCGGAGCAGAACCTCCTCAAAACCAATGCTTGAGGAAACATTCCCTCCAGCGTCTAGACTAGAAACACTCTGAGTCGGAACGGCTACCCTTTCACCAGAGGCGATAGAGGCTAATTGGTTATTCGCGGTAAAGACAAACGGACGTGAAATGACCTGGAAACGGTTCGTATTTTCTAGAGCCTGTATGTATGCATTAAAATAATCACCGACCTGACCCCAGATTCCTAAACCATCGGGCCTAGGAAATGCATCGGCAACTGCAGCCAAATTCGCTACGTCAATGACTCCTGAACCACTGGCCGTTGTCCTGAAACTACCGGCGACGTTCACTTTCTCTCCACCTACATCAATTTCCTCCACTGTACGCAAAAGATCCTTACCAAACTTAATATCATCACCAAGTGAGACCTGAGCAATGACCGCATTGATGTAAACCTGACGTGGCCTAATATCGATTTCATCGAGGAGCTGATCAATGATACGCAAGTGCTCTGGTGGACCTGACACGACCACGTTGTTTAATTGTGAATCCCCTATGAGGAGTGTATTTCCAATCAATATTGACTCCGGCCCAGTGATCGGTGACGAATTAGAAAGGCTCCCTCCACCAGATGATCCCCGATTCGTGCCTGAAAATCCTCCGGTAGTTCCTCTCGATGATGATGATAGGCCAGAACTGCGGCTGCTGGACCCTGTCAGTCCAGTCGAGCCTCTGGAACTTGTGCTTGTGCGTCGGGAAGAACTACTTGAAGCCCCTCCTGAACTTCTCCCAGCATTATCTACGTATCGAGAAAGCGCGTTTGAAGCAACGGGTATAAAATCAGATACCGGTATATACTTAAGCTCACGCTTTAAGAAATTTTCAATTTCACTCGGCGCATCGAAAATTCCAACGAGGCTTCTGATGTAAGCAATGTCAACGGGCCTGGCGATGACAAGAATTGAATTGGTTCTGCTAATTGCCTGTATTTGGATGGTGTTCCCGTCAGGAGCTGACTGAGGATTGGTATTGTTATTGGCATTGGCTGATCCTGGTGCGGGGGCCCGTCCCGTAGGACTGATCACAACATTCGTCCGCGGACTCGTTGAACTGCCACCGCTCCTGCTTGAGGATTGTGACTGAAGAATCTCATTGAGGGAACTCGCAACTTCCTGCGCGTCGGCCCTGATCAATGAGATAGATTCAGGAGTGACTCCGGTACCCGGAACATCTATCTCTTCCTTTAGCCGTACAAGGGTCCTGACGAGAGGGACATTGTCAGTAACCACGATCGCGTTAACATTCGCTACCGGAGCGATGGTACTGTATGGGTTCGGTCTCGATACGACCTGAAAGACTCTGAGTGCATCCTCAGGCGAAACGTAATCGAACTTCATTACATATGTTACGATGCGGTCACCTTCTGGAAGGTCCTCGGCCGTGAGATAAATTCGAGGATCCAGCTTGATACCGACTGGAGACTTACTTGATGCATTGATGAGAACATCGGTCTTCTCATCTTTCTCGATGATAGCAAATCCATTCAGCAACAACGAACCCTTAATAAATTCGATTGCCTCTTCGGGCGGCATATCTATCTGAGAATTAATGGTAATTGATGACCCTGACACAGATCCATCAACCATCAGGCGCTTTCCACTGATTGCTTCGTAACGAGGAATTACAAATTCACCAATCGGAACATTGACCCAGTTAATGGTTTCGGCGTCGGCTTTATATCCAAAGAAGATGGCATTAGCGACAATCAATGTGGCCAGTAATTGGCTTAAAGAATTAATTAATTTAAACATGTTTGAGGTTCCTAATTTTAGGGGAATTAAAAATGGTAAATAGACGGAGAGGGAATCCGCGCTCTTATTTTCTTGGTGGTGGTAAAGTGACTCTGCGTTTGGGTTGATCGTTATTGCTCTTTGATGCTCTTGCTTTCAACATCTGCTCACGAATTTTTGCTCTAGCAGCTTCTTGCTGTTTTTTAATAGCGGCAGCCTTGTCATCGGAAATGCCCGGAGGACGTTGAGGAAGCTTTCCTGTGGTCTTTTTTACAGCCTTCTTCGGAACAGGCGCTCCCTTGACGGGTGAGCTGAGCCTTTTAACATCAAAAGTTAATGGCCCTGAATGTCCGTTACCAGCAAGAAAAACTGTTGTCTCCCCGATCACTCCATTACTTTCGACTTTGGTTAACTTGACTCCGTCCTCAGTTTCCTCACCCATCTTTAGTAACCGAAACTCACCTTTCTTAGTAGTCAGGCCAACAGTGTAACTGTCTCCAAACTTATCAACTGCAGCCAGTTTCCAACCTTCCCAAGGACTCGGACCTGTTTCCTTTGCTGCTGGCGGTGGTGGTTCAACAATCCTCCTAGAGAAAGGAGAATCTTCCCATGTGGAGTTGTGGTTCTGATAATCGTAAGCTGATTGTTTGCCGGGAAGGACTGGCTGCGGAGGTAGTAGCGTTGGAGTGGGTGTTGACTGTGCAGCAGCTCCACCAAGTAGTCCAGGTGCTGCCTCAGGTGCTGCCTCAGGTGCTGCCTCAGGTGCTGCCTCAGGTGCTGCCTCAGGTGCTGCCTCAGGTGCTGCCTCAGGTGCTGCCTCAGGTGCTGCCTCAGGTGCTGC
>Ga0163108_10001319_pt1 | contig 18169 bp, 14 predicted proteins | sample Fk1155metaG_FD_109644 | JGI IMG/M metagenome (GOLD analysis project Ga0163108, IMG submission 109644) | Marine microbial communities from the Central Pacific Ocean - Fk160115 155m metaG | ecosystem: Environmental > Aquatic > Marine > Oceanic > Photic zone | place: The Central Pacific Ocean...
GGTGAGGCCGGAAATCATCTTCAGCCGCCCCAGCTCCTCCAGCAGATCGGGCTGCGCGGCCAGGTAGCCCACGCGGATGTTGGGCGAGATGGTCTTGGAAAAGCTGCTGATATAGACCACGCGACGCAACTGGTCCAGGCTGGCCAGCGTGGGCCGGGGCTCGGGGTCCAGGTCGGCGTAGATGTCGTTCTCGACCACCACGAAGTCGTACTTCTCGGCCAGTTGCAGCAGGCGGTACAGGTGGGCTACCTGCGCAGTAGAGCCCGTGGGGCTTTGCAGCCGGGGCTGGGTGAAAAAGACCTTGGGGCGATGCTCCTGTACCCGCGCCTCCAAAGCATCGAGGTCGTAGCCCTGGGGCGTGCGCGGCGCACCGACCAGACGTGCACCCAAGAATCGCAACGATGACAGCAGGTTGGCATAGCCCGGCTCGTCCACCAGCACGGCATCGCCCGCGCGCACGAGGTGGCGTGCCACCAGATCCATCGCCTGGCTCGACCCCTGGGTCAGCAGCACCTGCTCGGCCGTGACCACGACCTCGTGCTCGGCCAGCAGGTCGCGCACCAGCTGGCGCAGCGGCAGGTAGCCCTTGGGCTCGCCATAGCCGCCCAGGTCCACCTCTTCGGCGGCCAGCGCGCGCAGGCCACGGCGCACCCCTTCGGAGAACAGCCACTCGCCGGGCAGCCAGCCGCAGCCAGGCTTGAGGCGCAACGCCCGGTTTTCGAAGATGCGCTGCATGTACCACATGGAGTCGAAGCTGTACTGGCCCGCCGGCCCGGGCGCCTCCAGCGCGGTATCGGCCCGCCTCCGCACGAAAAACCCCGAGTGGGGGCGCGAGACGAAATAGCCCTGTGCCACCAGCCGGTCATAGGCATCGACCACCGTGTACACGCTCACGCCATGGGCGTGGGCGAACTGCCGTATCGACGGCAGCTTGGTTCCGGCACGCAGCGTGCCGTCTTCGACGAGTTGCCGGAAGCCCTCCACCACCTGGAGGACCAGCGGCGTCGACGCTTGGGGATTCAAAGAGAACATGGGGCACCAGACATTGCGCCTGCAACCAAGGGTTTGTCTGTACAGGTAGCCTGAACAGCACAGTGCATTCCTGCTTGCAAGGTATCTGTATATGTTCGCCGCGCAAGGGGGCTCCTACAGTGCCATCAGGATCAGAAATCTTAGCCATCGCACTACAAGGACTTCCCCCATGCAACGTGACCCCCACCTGAACAACGCCGCCCTTTTCGCCCGCCGCGAAGCTGCCATTCCGCGCGGTGTCGGCCACTCCCACCAGATTTTCATCGAGCGCGGCGAAAACGCCGAGATCTGGGACGTCGAAGGCCGGCGCTATATCGACTTCGCTGGCGGTATCGCCGTTCTCAACACCGGCCATTGCCACCCGGCCGTCATCCAGGCCGTCAAGGACCAGCTCGACCGCTTCACCCACACCTGCTTCCAGGTCCTGGCCTATGAACCCTACGTGGAACTGGCAGAGCGCCTGAACGCCAAGGCCCCGGGCCACTTCGCCAAGAAAACGCTGTTCCTGACCACCGGCGCCGAAGCCGTGGAGAACGCCGTGAAGATCGCCCGCGCCCACACCGGCCGCTCCGGCGTGATCGCCTTCACGGGCGGCTACCACGGCCGCACGATGATGACCATGGGCATGACCGGCAAGGTCGTGCCGTACAAGGCCGGCTTCGGCCCCTTCCCGGCCGAGATCTTCCATGCACGCTTCCCCAACGAACTGCACGGCGTGAGCGTGCAGGACGCCATCGACTCGCTCGAAAGCATTTTCAAGAACGACATCGAACCCAGCCGCGTGGCAGCCATCATCATCGAGCCCGTGCAGGGCGAAGGCGGCTTCAACATCGCGCCCCCCGCGCTGCTGCAGCACCTGCGCGCCGTCTGCGACCAGCATGGCATCCTGCTGATCGCCGACGAAGTGCAGACCGGCGCCGGACGCACTGGCAAGTGGTTCGCCATCGAGCACAGCGGCGTGGCCCCCGACCTCATCACCATGGCCAAGTCCATGGCCGGCGGCTTCCCGATTTCCGCCGTGGTCGGCCGCGCCGAGGTGATGGACGCCGCCGCGCCGGGCGGCCTGGGCGGCACCTATGCCGGCAGCCCGCTGGCGTGCGCCGCGGCGCTGGCCGTGCTGGACGTGTTCGAAAAGGAAAACCTGCTGCAACGCGCCGAGGACGTGGGCCTTCGCCTGGTGGGTGGCCTGCAAGCCCTGGCGCAGAAACACCGCTGCGTGGCGCAGGTGCGCGGCCTGGGCGCCATGGTGGCCATGGAGCTGTGCCAGGACGGTAACCCGCACCAGCCCGATGCCGCCCTGGCCAAGGCCCTGTCGGCCGAAGCGGCCAAGCGCGGCCTGATCCTGCTGACCTGCGGCACCTATGGCAACGTGATCCGCATCCTGGTGCCGCTAACGGCCAGCGACGCGCTGCTCGACGAAGGCCTGTCCATCATCGGCGCATCCCTGGAGGCCGCCAGCACCCCGCGCTGAGCCAGCCCCGATCCCGGCCTGCCCACCAGGCCGCTGTCAGCCCGATGCGGCCCGCGCCACATCGGGCTGCGGTCGTTCCGGTACAACTGCACCGGCCGCGTCAGCGGCTCCTGGGGGTAGGTAGAAAACCCAATGACCCAAAAATCTTCCGCCTATAGAGTCGGCCCTACCCCACGGCAAGGTTCGGACCGCACATCGAAGCAGATGCCCGGCGGACAGGCTGTACGTCACTTCTGAGGCACGCGCCATGTATCAGCGCTTTTCCACGGCCGATGTCCCGCGAAACCATGAATTCGGTTTCTGGCGGGACGTCATTGCCAATGCCTACTTCCATCTTCAGCTCAATTTCCGCGACCACCACCGGTTCAGCGGCACCCTGGAATCCTGGGATTTGGGGCTGGTTTCCCTGTCACGGCTCGATTGCAGCGCGCTGCAGTACCAGCGGTTGAACCAGCATTGCCGGGCCAGCGCGCCGCAGATACTGGTCACCGTGCCGCTGCGCAGCGAGGTCGAGTTCTCCCAGCTCGGGCGGCAGACCCGTTGCGCGCCCGGCCAGTTCATCCTGGAACACAGCGACGAACCCTACGAGTTCAGCCACGCGGCACACAACGACATGTGGGTGCTCAAGCTGCCGGACACCGCCCTCAAGGCGCGCGTGGGCAATACCAACCGCTTCTGCGCCCAGCATTTCGACACCACTTCGGGCATGGGCAAGCTCTTCAGCGACTACCTGCAACTGATCACCCGGCACTGCACCCCCCAGCAAAGCCAGGGCGCCCTCGCGCTCATGGGCATGCAGCTGATCGAGCTGCTGGGCGTCGCGCTCAAGGAAGCCCCCTCGGTGCTGCAATCCTCGCTGTCCATCGTGCGCACGGCCCACCTGGCACGCATCGAGGCCTACACCCGGCAGCAACTGGGCGATCCGCACCTCGATCCGGAAACCATCGCCACCGAGAATGGCATCTCGCTGCGCTACCTGCACGACCTGTTCAAGGACACGGGACAGACCGTGTCGCAGTGGATCCGCGACCTGCGCCTGCAATCGGCCTACGAGCAACTTTCCCTGGCTCCCACGGGCAGTTCGGTCGCGCAGATCGCCTACGCCTGCGGCTTCAATGACCAGACCCAATTCAGCCACGCCTTCAAGCGGCGCTATGGCGAAACGCCCAGCGATGTACTGAAGCGGCGCCCCGCCCAGGCGCCCCATTAGGCCTGCCCCCGGCACCCGATCGGCATAGGGGGCCTCCATTGTAGGAGGCACCCCTGCCACACCACCCGGCATGCGGGTCCGCACCGGGCGGTTCGAGAGTTTGAGGTCAGGACAAACGCGGTACTCCCAGCCTGTCAAAGTACGCAATGGTCAGCACGCGTTTGATGGCCCCGTCGCTGTTGCGCCACCACCTGTGGCCGTTACCCGCCACCTGTTTGGCCACATCCTCCGAGGCCCCCAGCGCCTTGAGTTCCCGATAGATCGCCTTGGGCCGCTTCCAGTGTCTGAGCTGGATAGCCCTCAGTCGATGGCGTAGCCACTCGTCCAGCTCTCGCCAGACTCTTGGCGTTTGCGCCATCCCGAAGTAGGCCTTCCAGCCCAGCAGGTAGGGCCTGAGCTTCTCCACCACTTGCTCCATGCTGCGTCCGCCCGAGCGGCGCGTGAGCTGTCGGATGCGGGCCTTGAAGTTGTCCAGTGGCTTTTCAGCCACCTTGCATTTGACTTCCTGGCCCTTGGCCACCCACAGCGCGTACCCCAGGAACTTGCGCCCGAAGGCGCTGTCCACCGCGCTTTTGGCTTCGTTGATCTGAAGCTTCAAACCCGCGTACAGCTTCCTGAGGTAGGCCATCACCCGTTCACCTGCGCGTTGGCTGCCCACATAGACGTTGCTGTCGTCGGCGTAGCGCGCGAAGCTGTAACCTCGCGCCTCCAGCGCCTTGTCCACTTCGTCGAGCAGCACGTTGGCCAGCAATGGGGACAGTGGCCCGCCTTGCGGTGTGCCCAGGTGGCGATCGACCACCACCCCGCCATCCATGATCCCGGCGTTCAGGTAGGCACGCACCAGCCGGATCACTCCAGCGTCGTCTGTGCGCTTCTTGAGCCTGTCGATCAGGATGTCGTGATTGACCCGGTCAAAGAATTTGGCCAGGTCTACGTCCACCACCACGCGTTTACCCGATTGGACGAACTTGCGTGCGGCTTTGACCGCGTCGTGTGCTCGTCTGCCGGGGCGAAACCCGTGGCTGTGCTCGCTGAAGGTGGGGTCGATCAGGGGCTGCAGCACTTGCAGCAGTGCTTGCTGGATCAGCCGATCCAGTACCGTGGGGATGCCCAGCTCGCGCTGGCTCCCGTCGGGTTTGGGGATCATGCCTTGCGTACCGGACTGGGCCGGTAGCGTCCTGTCAGCAGCGCTTGGCGGATGTCCGGCCAACTCTGGCGAATCCGTTGGGCAGTCTGCTCGATGTCGAGTCCGTCCACCCCGGCGCCTCCTTTGTTGGCTTTGACCCGCTTCCATGCCAGTTGCAGGTTCTGTCTCGTCAGCGCTGCCTCCAGCAGGCCACCTGTGCCTGCCAGCGGCTTTGCCGTCCCTGTGGCCGGGTGCTCACGCGGCGGGCCACAGGCTTCGTCGCTGATGGGATCGCGCCGGGCTTCACCCCGCGCTACGCCCACCCGCCCAGGTTGCCCTGGCATCTGACGCATGGCCTTTGACATCACACGTGTCCTCGGTCACTCACTCTCGTTCGGTCCTTCGCTATCGCCTTGCGGCCTCAGCGGCCCCGGCTCCAGCTACTACGACCTCTGCTGACTTCTCGCTCCGGCAAAGCCGTCGGGCTTTCACCCACAAGGCGAGATCTCCCCAGGTAAGAACGCACACCTTCATCGCACAACCGCCGCATCTACGCCACCTCGCTTTGGTCACAAGAGCTTTGCGGTTTCTCGCCCGCTCGCCCTGCTCGGCAACGCCTTCTATGCGGTTCTTGTTCATCGGCTCACGATTTACGCTCCGCGCTTCCTTCCCACGCTCGGTCGCCCTTGCGCAGTTGCGCTTCACTTTGCTCGCTGTGACCAGCTCGCAGCGGGACTTGCACCCGCAGGTGTGCGCCCATGCTGGGCGCACGAAACAGCTAGGCACTGCCGTGGCAGTGCCTAGCCGGGAACGCAACCGTGGCCCCTCGCGCGGGCTTCACGAAGCGCGGGAATGCTGCTCCGATTTCACGATCCGGCCATCGGCAGGATCGAACACCACCTTGACGCGGTTACCTGCCTTGTCCCAACCGCGCATCTTGTAGCACTGGCCCTTGGTCACCTCGAAGCGCTCGATCGTGTGGCCCGTGTCGGCCAGTTGGCGCAGCACGGTTTCCTGGGTCACTGCGCCAGCCGATGGCGTGACGGGGCAACGCGTGTCGGCGAATGCGGAGGTGGCGAGCAGCGTCAGAGTGGCTGCGGCGATCTGAAGGTAACGGGTGTTCATGGTGATCTCCTGGTTGGCATGCCGGACTGGCATGGAAGGAATTCTGAGCACGCCACCTGAAGATCGTCTGAACGGCGCTGCCACCCCGCGACGCCCGAAGGGATAGGGTAAGTCCCGACGCGCAGTGCACGCAGCCACAAGCCGTGGTGCACGCAAACACAAGCCAGAAACGGGTTCAAAACCCAGAATTTCTCCTGTACCGAGCTTCGTTTCAGTCCCTTGAAACGACCCATGGATCGCTCGCCGTTGGCTCGCGGCGCGCACAGGAGAGAACCGATGAAAAACCCGAGAAAAGTTGACCCGATCACGCTGGCCGTGGTGCGCGGCGCACTGGAGACGACGCAGCGCGAGATGACCCTGACCCTGGAGAAGACGGCACGCTCCAGCGTCTTCAACGTGGCGCACGACTACAGCAACGCGCTGTTCAACCACCGCGCCGAGATGATCCTGCAGGGCCAGGACATCCCGGTCCACCTCGGCGGCCTGATGCCCGCAATGAAGGCGGTGGCGAAGTACTTCGGGGACGACATCCACGAAGGCGATGTGATCTACCACAACGACCCCGTGATGATGGGCAGCCACATCCTGGACTGCTGCATGTACAAGCCCGTGTTCCACCAGGGCAAGCTGGTGTTCTGGAGCGTGTGCAAGGGCCACGTGACCGACATCGGCGGCCCCGTGCCTGCTGGCTACAACCCCGACGCCAAGGAAATCTACGCCGAAGGCCTGCGCATCCCGCCCGTGAAGCTGTGGGAGAAGGGCCGCCCGCGCGAGGATGTCATCAACTTCATCCTCTCCAACGTGCGCGCGCGCCGCGACTGGGAAGGCGACCTGCGCGCGCAGTACGGCGCCGTGCAGATCGGCGAGCGCAACCTGCTCGCGCTACTCGACAAATACGGCGTCGAGGAAGTCCAGGCCTGCATCGACGAGCTGATGGACATGGCCGATCGCTCCATGCGCAACCTGTTCGCCAGCACCAAGGATGGCACCTACGAAGCCAGCGCCGTGCTGGAGGACGCCGGCCACGGCCTGGGCGAGCTGACCATCAAGGCCACAGTGACGATTGCCGGCGACAGCTGCCATGTGCGCATCGACAGCCCGCCCCAGGTGCCCTACTTCATCAACTCCTACGAAGGCAACTCGTATTCGGGTGTGTATCTGGGCCTGATGATGTTCGCCAAGGTACCGCCACCGTACAACGAAGGGCTGTACCGCTGCGTGACGGTGGACATGGGCCCCAAGGGCACGCTGTGCAACGCGGCCGAACCGGCGCCGCACGTCAACTGCACCACCACGCCCATGGAAACGCTGGCGGACGCCGTGCGCCTGGCGCTGGAGCAGGCCGCGCCCGAGCGCGCCGTGGGCTCCTGGTGCCATGCCAGCGGCATCAACATCGCCGGCCACGACCAGCGCACCGGAGAGCCCTACGTGACCATGATCCTGGCCTCGCTGATCGGCGGCGCGGGCGCCACGGCGCACCTCGACGGCTGGAACTCGGTGGGCCCGCAGTGCAGCTTCGGCGCGCTCAGCTCGGGCGACATCGAGATCATGGAGTACTCCTACCCCATCCAGATCCACCGCTACGGGCTGGTGCCCGACAGCGGCGGCGCCGGCTACCACCGCGGCGGCTGCGCCACGGTGTGGGAGGTCGAGCCCCTGGACCACGAAATGACCGCCATCAGCTTCGGCGAAGGGCGCCTGTACCCGGCCCTGGGCGCCAACGGCGCGCAGAGCGCCTGTCCGGACCTCAAGCTCGGGCGCGTCGAGCGCAAGCAGGGCGAGGAAATCACCGAGGTGATGCGCAGCAACGCCATCCTGACCGTGCAGCCCGGCGAGCGCGTGGCCACCATCAATCCGGGCGGCGGGGGCTGGGGCAACGCCTTCGAACGCGAAATCTCGCGCGTGGTCCACGACGTACGCAACGGCTATGTGTCGCTGGAGGCAGCGGCACGCGAATACGGCGTTGCGGTGGACACCGCCACCTGGACCGGCACCGCCTGCGGCGCGCGCCTCGCCAAGGCCTGAGCCCGCCCCTGAACCGACACGAACGACTGAGAGACACACATGACTACCTACCGACTGGGCGTGGACGCTGGCGGCACCTTCACCGACTTCGTCCTGGCCGATGACCAGGGCAACACCCACCTCTTCAAGGCCACCTCGACCCCCGAGGACGGCACCCGCGCCATCGCCGACGGCTTCGCGCAGATCTCGGAAAAGCTCGGCAAGCCGATGCACGAGATCCTCGCGCGCACCGACCTGTGCGTCAACGGCACCACCGTGGCGCTGAACGCGCTGATCCAGCACAAGGGCGTCAAGACCGGGCTGATCTGCACGGCCGGGCACGAGGACTCGCTGGAAATCCGCCTCGGCCACAAGGAGGAAGGCTACCGCTACGACGCCGAGTACCCGCCGGCGCGCCAGCTGGTGGAGCGCCACCTGCGCGTGCCGGTGCGCGAGCGCGTGCTGGCCGACGGCAGCATCCGCACCCCGCTGCACGAGGAAGACGTGCGCGCCGCCTGCGAGCTGTTCCGCCGGGAAGGCGTGCAGGCCGTGGCCATCTCCTTCCTGTGGTCGGTATCGAACGACGCCCATGAGCGGCGCGCCGCGCAGATCGTGCGCGAGCTGCTGCCCGATGTGTACGTCTCGGTCGGCATCGAGGTGTTCCCGCAGATGCGCGAATACACGCGCACCTCCACCGCCGTGGTCAACGCTTACCTGGGGCCGGTGCTGAAGAACTACGTCGAGCGCATCGACACCTTTTACCGCGAGCAGGGCACCCAGGTACCCGTGCGCTACTTCCAGTCCAACGGCGGCATGGCCGCGCGCGACGTGATGGTCTCGCGCGCGGTCAACGCCATCAACTCCGGCCCGGCATCGGCCCCCATGGCCGGGCGCTACATCACGCGGCCGCTGGACATCCGCAACTTCATCACCGTGGACATGGGCGGAACCTCGTTCGACATCACGCTCACGCACGAGGACAAGACCAACATCGACAAGGACATCGACTTCCTGCGCTACCGCATCGGCACCCCGATGATCCAGGTGGAGACGCTGGGCGCGGGCGGTGGTTCCATCGCCTGGATCGACCAGATGGGCGTGCTCAACGTCGGCCCGCAGTCCGCCGGCGCCATGCCCGGGCCGGCCTGCTACCAGCGCGGCGGCACGCAGCCCACGGTGACCGACGCCAACGTTGTCCTGGGCTACCTGAACCCGGAATCGCTGCTGGGCGGGCGCCTGCCCATCGACGCGGCCGCGTCGCGCCAGGCCATTTCGCACCACCTGGCCGAGCCGCTCTACATCAGCGTGGAAAAGGCCGCCTACGGCATCTTCAGCATCGTCAACAACAACATGGTCAACGGCATCCGCCGCGTGTCCATCGAGCGCGGCTACGACCCGCGCGACTTCGCCCTCATCGGCGCGGGCGGTGCCACCGGCCTGCACCTGACGGCGCTGGCCCAGGAGATCGGCTGCCGCACGGTGCTGGTGCCCAAGCTCGCTTCGGGCCTGTGCGCCTTCGGCCAGTTGCTCTCGGACATCAAATACAACTACATGGCGGCCACCCCTATGCGGCTGGACGACCGCGCTCCGCTGGCGGACCTGGAAAACCGCTTCCGCTCGCTGGAGCATGACGGCATCACTGTCATGCAGGCCGAGGGCATTCCTCTCAGCCGCATCGCCTTCAAGCGCAGCATCGACATGCGCTACGTCGGCCAGGTGCACGAGTGCACCGTGGACATCGGCAGCACGACGGTGAATGCGGCCAACCTTCCGCACATCAAGCAACTGTTCCACGACCTGCACAAACAGCTGTTCACCTACAACGAGCCCGACAGCCTGGTCGAGGTGGTGAACATCGAATCCACCGTCTTCGGCAAGAGCGAACTGCTACCCCCACCCCAACTGCGCCCCGGCGAAAAGGTGCAGGATGCCCTCCGAACGCGCCGGCAGATGATTTTCAGCGCCGAGGGCAGCGCCGTGCTGACACCGGTGTACGACGGCGAGAAGCTGGGCGCGGGCAACGTCGTCGAAGGCCCCGCCGTCATCGAGGAGCCCACCACCACCGTGGTCATCTCGCCCGGATGGACGGCACGGCTCGACGAGAGCGGCACCTACGTCATCACCCGGAACGCCCTCTGATGCCAAACGCCCACGCCCCATCCGCCCTGCCCCGGCAGTTGCGCGCCGAAGCGGTCAGCCTCACCTTCTCGGGCGTGCGCGCGCTCAAGTCCGTGAGCCTGTCGCTCGAACGCGGCAAGGTACTGGGCCTGATCGGCCCGAACGGGGCCGGCAAGACCACGATGGTCAATGTGCTCAGCGGCTTCAACACACCGGGCGAAGGCCAGGTGCTGCTGGACGACCTCCCGCTGCAGGGTCTGGGCGCCGACCGGTTCCGGCGCATCGGCGTGGCCCGCACCTTCCAGGGCGGCCGGCTGTTCCGCAACCTGTCGGTGCAGGACAACCTGGAGGCGGCCGGCGTCGGCCTGGGCATGTCGCGCCGCGACGCCGGCGCCGAGGCCCGGCGCATCCTGCACTGGCTGGGGCTGGCGCACCTGGCAAGCATGCCCGCCAGCGCCCTGCCCTATACCGACGAGCGCCGCGTGGGCATCGCCCGCGCCGTGGTCGGCGGCCCGGCCTTCCTGCTGCTGGACGAACCGGCCGCCGGCATGAACGACCACGAGGCCAGCGACCTGCGCGCCACCATCGCCCAGCTCGTGGAGAACATCGGCTGCGGCGTGCTGCTGATCGAGCACAACGTGCGCCTGGTGCTGAGCATCTGCAGCCACATCGTGGTGATGGACGCGGGCGAAGTGATCGTCCAGGGCGACCCGGACGCCATCCGTGGCAGCGAGCGCGTGCGCCACGCCTACATGGGCACGGCCGATGGCGGCGGCGCGGCGCTGCCCGCCCCCACCACCGAGGAGGCCTGCGCATGACCACACCCCTTTTGAGCATCCAGGACCTGCATGTGCGCTACGGCGGCATCGCCGCGCTGCGCGGGCTCGACCTCACCATCCACGCCGGCGAGACCGTCATGGTCACCGGCCCCAACGGCGCGGGCAAGTCCACGCTGATGAAGGCCATCGCCGGCCTGGTCAAGCCGCGCCAGGGCCGCATCGTCTTCGACGGCCAGCTGACCACCGGCCGCGCGCCCGAGACCGTGGCCGCGAGCGGCTTCTCGCTGGTACCCGAGGGCCGGCAGGTCTTCGGCTCGATGACCGTGCTGGAGAACCTGCGCATCGGCACCGGCCTGCGCCGCAACGCCCTGGCCGTGGCCGCCGACCTGGAATACCTGCTCGACGTGTTCCCGCTGCTGCGCGAACGCGCCCACGGGCAGGCCGGGCTGCTCTCGGGCGGACAGCAGCAGATGCTGGTGATCGCCCGCGCCCTCATGGCGGCGCCGCGCCTGCTGGCCATCGACGAGCCTTCGCTCGGCCTGGCGCCGCGCGTGACCGACCAGGTGTACGAAGCCCTGCTGCGCCTGCGCGCCGAACGCGACCTGACGCTGCTGATCGTCGAGCAAAGCGCCAGCCGCGCCCTCCTGACCGGCGGCCGCATGGTGATGCTGCGCGAGGGCGGCATCGTCCTCGAAGGCGATCCGCGCCAGATCACGGCGCAGCAGATGCAGCAGGCCTATTTCGGCTACGACGCCGCGCCAGCGGCCATGCACGCCTGACGTTCCCCACCCAACGCCGACCCCACCATGACCGCCGCACTCCAATACCTGTTCGACGCCCTGAGCCTGGGCAGCCTCTACGCGCTGGGTGCCCTGGGCATCGCGCTGATCTTCGGCGTGATGCGCCTGGTGAACTTCGCCCATGGCGATGTGATGACCTTCGCCATCTTCGTGCTGATCGCGCCCACCACCGAAGCCGTGGCCCCCCTGTGGGTGGGCGCCTGGGCCACGCCGCTGATCGTGCTGACCGTGCTGGGCGTGGGCGCGGCCCTGGCGGTGCTGGCCGAACTGGCCGTCTTCCGCCACCTGCGCCACGCCACGCCCGCCACCACCATGATGGCTGCGTTCGCGCTCGGCTTCGTCATCCAGAACCTGCTGCTGGCCCTGCACAGCAGCCGCGCCAAGGCCGTGAACCTGTGGCCACAGCTCAACCTGCCGGTGGACCTGTGGGGGGCGCGCGTGCCGGCGCTGCAGATGCTGATGATCGGCATCACCATGGCGCTGCTGGTGGGCCTGGCGTGGATGCTGCGGCATACCCGCGCCGGGCTGGAGATGCGCGCCGCCGCCGAGGACTTCGACATGGCGCGCATGCTGGGCGTGAAGGCCAACCGCGTCATCCTGGTGGCCTTCGGCATGAGCGGCGCGCTGGCCGCGCTCATCGGCCTGTTCATGGTGAACCAGACCGGGCTGGTGGACATCCGCATGGGCGCGCCCATGATGCTCGTGGCCTTCGTCTCCACCGTCATCGGCGGGCTGGGCAGCCTGATGGGGGCCGTGCTCGGCGGCTTCCTCATCGGTTTCGTCAGCACGGCCCTGCAGGCCTGGCTGCCGCTCGATGCCCGCGCCTTCCGCGACGCCTTCGTCTACCTCGGCGTCATCGCCCTGCTGCTTTGGCGGCCCAACGGCCTCTTCATCACCGGAGCCTCGCGCCAGCGTGTCTGACCCTTTCCTCCCGATCCTTCACCGACCCGCCATGAAAAACTTCCTGCTGCGCCACCGCCTTGAAACCCCCGTGCTGCTGTGCCTGGCCCTGGCGCTGCTGGCCGTGCTGTCCCTGGCCGGATCGAACAGCTTGCAGCGCACCACCACCGAGGTGCTGATCCGCGTCGTGATGGTGGTGGGCATGTTCATCTTCATCGGCCACTCGGGGCTGATCAGCTTCGGCCACATGGCCTTCGTCGGCATTGGCGCCTATGGCGTGGCCTGGACCACCATGGAGCCCTCCATCAAGCAGTACGTGCTGACGGGCCTGCCCGACCTGCTGCAGCAGGCCGCACTGCCCTGGGTGCCCGCCTCGCTGCTGGCCGGCCTGCTGGCGGCGGCCGTGGCGCTGCTGGCGGGGGCGGTGATCCTGCGGCTGAACGGCATCGCCGCCTCCATCGCCACGTTCTCGCTGCTGGCCATCTTCAACGTGGTGTACTCCAACTGGGACAGCGTCACCGCCGGCTCGAGTTCCATCGTCGGCATTCCCACGCCGGTGGGTGTCTGGCAGGCATTCCTCTTTGCCGCCGGGGCCATCGCGCTGGCGCACTGGCATGGCATCTCGCGCTTCGGCCTGGCCCTGCGCGCCGTGCGCGAGGAGCCCGTGGCCGCGCGCAGCTGCGGCATCAACGCCTGGCGTCAGTTGCTCGTGGCCTTTGTGCTCAGCGCGCTCGTCTGCGGCCTGGGCGGCGCACTGGACGCGCAGTTCCTTGGCGTGGTCAACCCCGATGCGTACTACCTCGGCCGCACCTTCACCTGTCTGACCATGCTGGTGATCGGCGGCAGCGCGAGCCTGAGCGGCGCCGTCACCGGCGTGCTGGTGCTGTCGGCGCTGATGGAGCTGCTGATCCGCCTGGAAACCGGCGTTTCGCTCGGCGGCATGGCCATTCAGCTGCCCAGTGGCAGCCAGGAAGTCGTGACTGGCCTCGTCATGGTGCTGACACTGATCCGGCGACCCGCCGGACTCATGCAGGGGCGCGAATGGCAGTGGCCGCGCCTGACCCACCCATCAGCACCCCTGCCCGCCGCTTCCCTGGAGATGCAGCCCCGCTGAGCACTCCGCACCCTTTTCCACAACAACCACCAGGAGACCCTCCATGCCAAGAACCCATTTTCCATCCCCCCTGGGCCGCGCGCTGCCTGCCCTGTGCGCCGGCCTGCTGGCCAGCGGTCTGGCCTGCGCACAGGCCGGCAAGGACATCGTCGTCGGCTTCGCCAATGCCAAATCCGGCTGGCTGGAAGCCTACGACACACCGGCGCGCCGTGCTGCACTGATCCGCATCGACGAAATCAATGCCGCCGGCGGCCTGCTGGGACGCAAGCTCAAGGTCGTCGAGACCGACACCAAGTCCGACCGCGCGCAAAGCGCCAAGGCGGGCCTCGAGGCGCTGGACCAGGGCGCCGAGCTGCTGGTGGTGAGCTGCGACTACGACTTCGGCGCGCCGGCAGCCCTGGAAGCGCAGAAGAAGGGCAAGGTGTCCTTTTTCCTCTGCGCCGAAGACATCAAGGCGGGGGTGCAAGGCGTGGGCAAATACGCCTTCAGCTCTTCCGTCCTGGGTGCCGTACAGGGGGCCACCATGGCCGAATGGGCCTACCACAAGCGCAACATGCGCCAGGCCTATGTGCTGCTGGACACCACCATCGAGTACAACAAGGGCCTCTGCACCGGCTTCGACTGGATGGCGCCGCAGCTCAAGGGTGTAACCATCGTCGGGCGCGACAACTTCAAGAACGGCGACGCCTCGATCGCCGCGCAGATCTCGCGCATCAAGGCGCTGCCCAGGGAGCCCGACGCGATCATGCTGTGCTCCTACATTCCGGGCGCCGCCAGCGCCGTGCGCCAGTTGCGCGCGGCGGGCATCCAGTCGCTGATCCTCAACGGCGCCGCTGTCGACGGCAGCTACTGGCTGGACTCGGTGCCAGGGCTGTCGAACTTCGCCGTCCCGGTGCAGGGCTCGGTGTATGGCGATGACCCCAATCCCCAGGTCGAGGCCTTCAACAAGACCTTCGCCACACGCTACGGCGCCCGCCCGTCCAACACCTTCGCCTACCCCGGCTATGTGCTGATCGAAGTCTGGGCCAAGGCCGTGCAACGAGCCCAGAGCCTGGACGCCGACAAGGTCACCGCCGAACTGGAAAAGATGCGCGGCGAGCCCACGCTGGTCGGCCCGCGCACCTTCAGCAAGGACATCCACCACCAGAACCAGGCTCGCCTGCTGATCTCGGAAGTCAGGGCGGGTAAACCCGGCATCGTGGACGAGTGGACGATTTCCAACCCGGTGCCTCTGCCCGTCCTGCTCAAGCGCTGACCCCCAGACATGCGTGCTCTGCACCTTCGCCTGCCGGATCGATGACGTCGCATGCGGCGTCCGTGCTTCGGCCATTCTGCTATCGGATTCATCTGCATGACCACCGCCCATTCACCCCTTCTCCAACTCAAGGACGCCAAGCTGCTGCGCACCTCGGCGCTGATCAACGGCCAGTGGCTGTCCGGGACCGCCCGGTTTGCCGTGACCGACCCTGCAACAGGTCAAAAGCTGGCCGATGTCGCCAACCTGGGGCCCGCTGACGCCGAGGCTGCGATCGCAGCGGCCGACGCGGCACTGGCAGCATGGAAGACGACCACGGCCAAAGAGCGCAGCAACGTCCTGCGGCGCTGGTACGACCTACTGATGGCCAACGTGGACGACCTGGCCCGCATCCTGACGGCCGAGCAAGGCAAGCCTTTCGCGGAAGCCAGGGGCGAAGTCATCTACGGCGCCAGCTTCGTCGAATGGTTCGCCGAAGAGGCCAAGCGCGTGTCCGGCGAAGTCCTGCCGCACTTCGACAACAACCGCAGGCTGTCGGTGCTGCGCCAGCCGATCGGCGTGTGTGCCGCGATCACGCCCTGGAACTTTCCGCTGGCCATGATCACGCGCAAGGTCGCGCCGGCCCTTGCGGCAGGCTGCACCGTGGTGATCAAGCCGGCCGAGTTCACGCCGTTGACGGCGCTGGCCGCGGCGGAACTGGCCGTGCGCGCAGGCATTCCTGCCGGCGTGCTGAACGTGCTGACGGCGGATGCCGACAACAGTGTCCAGGCCGGCAAGGTGTTCTGCGCGAGCGACACCGTGCGCCACATCAGCTTCACCGGCTCGACCGAGGTGGGGCGGATCCTGATGGCGCAGAGTGCACCGACCATCAAGAAGCTGGCTCTGGAGCTCGGCGGCAACGCCCCGTTCATCGTGTTCGATGACGCAGACCTCGAATCCGCAGTGGAGGGAGCCATCGCCAGCAAGTACCGCAATGCGGGTCAGACCTGCGTGTGCGCGAACCGGATCTACGTGCAGGAGGCGGTGTACGACGCCTTCGTCGAGAAGTTCAGCGCCAAGGTCAGCGCGTTCAAGATTGGTAACGGCTTCGACGAGGGGGTGGTCCAGGGGCCGCTGATCGAGCCGGCGGCAGTGGACAAGGTCCAGCGTCACCTGGACGACGCGAAGGCCAAGGGCGCGCGCGTCACGGTCGGCGGAAGCCGCTTGCAGGGGCAGTTCTTCCAGCCGACCGTGCTGGCCGAGGCCAGGGCCGACATGCTGTGCGCGAGCGAAGAAACCTTCGGCCCGCTGGCGCCAATTTTCAGGTTCAAGACCGAGGCTGATGCTATCGCTGCTGCCAACAGCACCGAGTTCGGGCTCGCCAGCTACTTCTACAGCCGCGACATCGGCCGCATTACCCGGGTGGCCGAAGCGCTGGAGTGCGGGATTCTGGGCGTCAATGCCGGGGTGATCGCCACCGAGCACGTGCCGTTCGGCGGTGTGAAGCAATCCGGGCTAGGTCGCGAAGGCTCGCGCCACGGCATGGACGAGTACCTGGAGATAAAATACATCTGCGTGGGCGATGTGCTCCGTTGATCCGAACTCATGACCATTTTGAAAGAGACACCATGAACAGCAGCATTGCGCAAAAGGATGTCGCAGCCCATCTGCATTCCTACACCAACCTGGCTCAGGCCGGTCAGGTCGAGCCCCTGGTCATCGTTCAGGGCGATGGCATCCATGTCGTCGACGATAGGGGTCGCCGCTATCTGGAGGGCATGTCCGGTCTGTGGTGCGCGTCCCTGGGATTCAACCACCCGCGGCTGATTGCGGCGGCGACGCAGGCCTTGAATACGCTGCCGTACTACCACACGTTCTATCACCGGACGAACAATGCAGTGGCCGAACTTGCCGAGCGCTTGTTGGCCGTTGCGCCCGCTCCGATGGGCAAGGTATTCTTCGCCAATTCAGGATCCGAAGCGAACGACAGCGCGGCGAAGATGGTGTGGTATTACCACAATGCCATTGGAAAGCCGCAGAAGAAGAAAATCATTGCCCGACGCAATGCCTACCATGGCGTCACGGCAGTGGCGGCTAGCATGGGCGGTTTGGCAAGCAACCACAATGACTTCGATTTGCCCATTTCCACCCGGTTCTTGCACACCGAATGTCCGCACCTGTATCGCAATGGGCTGCCGGGGGAAACGGAAGAAGCCTTCGCGACGCGCCTGGCCGGGCTACTGGAGCAGCAGATCCTGCAGGAGGGGCCCGAGACGGTCGCGGCATTCATCGCCGAGCCGGTAATGGGGGCCGGTGGCGTCATCGTTCCGCCGGCGGGGTATTTCGAGAAGGTGCAGGCCGTGCTCCGCAAGTACAACGTGCTGATGATTGCCGACGAGGTGATCTGCGGTTTCGGGCGCACTGGCAACATGTTCGGTTCGACGACATTCAACATCCAGCCCGACATCCTGACCTGCGCCAAAGGCCTGTCGTCGGCCTACATGCCGATCTCGGCGGTGATGGTGAGCGCGCAGGTTTACGAGGCCATCGCCCAGAACAGCGCCCGCCACGGCAGGTTCGGCCACGGCTACACGTACTCGGGCCATCCGGTCGCCGCCGCGGTGGCACTGGAAGTCCTCAAGGTCTACGAGGAGGACAACATCGTCGCGCGGACGCGGGACTTGGCTCCACAGTTCGGTGGAGCCCTGCGCCGCCTCGCGCAGCGCCGACACGTCGGGGAGGTGCGCACCATCGGCTTGATCGGCGCCATCGAACTGGTGCAGGACAAAGAGAAAAAGGTCGGGTTTACCGATGGCAAGTCAGGTGTCACAGTGGCGCAGTACGCGCAGGAAGAAGGCTTGATCGTTCGCCCGCTGGGCGATGCCGTTGCGTTCTGCCCGCCGTTGATCATCGAGCCGAAGCAGGTGGATGAACTGTTCTCACGATTCGATCGCGCATTGGATCGTTTCGAACGCGAGATTCACTAAACGACTGTTTCATTGATGGCGAAGAGGCCGGGTTGGATGCCCGGCTTCTTTTTTTTTGGGGTGGCGCTCCGCCTGTGACAGGAGGCGCACCCCTGCTCAATGGTGAAGCCGCCGGTTCGAGCGTGCTTTCTCGATATCGATTCCATCAACTCCCATGAAGGGGTCTCCTCGTTTTCAGTGCAATAAGTGACGGTACGAAAAGCTAGCACTGGCGCGGAGGTGGTGTTGGTAGATCGTTGATTTCATTGACTTTCCTGTTCACTTTCAAA
>Ga0163108_10001320_pt1 | contig 18169 bp, 12 predicted proteins | sample Fk1155metaG_FD_109644 | JGI IMG/M metagenome (GOLD analysis project Ga0163108, IMG submission 109644) | Marine microbial communities from the Central Pacific Ocean - Fk160115 155m metaG | ecosystem: Environmental > Aquatic > Marine > Oceanic > Photic zone | place: The Central Pacific Ocean...
ATATGATACAATTTTATAATAATCTTTTGAATATAACAAACCTTGACTTGTAGCTATTTGTTTTTTAGTTAACAACAAGGGTAAATAAAAACCACCGGTTGATTGGTGGTTCTAATTTGTATTTGTTAGACAGACTTGTGATTGATGTGTTGTGTCGGAAATGGAATTTCTATTTTATGCTTGGCAAATGATTTAAGTATATCCTTTAAGATTTGTTCATTAAGTGTTAAATATTCTACATAGTCCTTGGTATCTAATTTATATCTGACTGTAAAATTTAAAGTAAAATCCCTTAATTCTGTAAGGTAACAATGAATTAAATTTGCATTGTTTTTGACAACTGCTTTGGTAATTAACTCAGTAACTAAGTCTAGTTTTTCTACCGAGGTATCGTATGCTACACCAAGGTCAAAATTAATTGTACGATCTTTCATGCGTCCATAGTTTTCGATTTGGCCACCTGTTAAATCTTTATTCGAAACAATAATCTCTGTGCCAAGTACAGTTTTGAGTGTGGTTGATTTAAGACCTATTTTTGAAATAGTACCTTTATTTGTACCAAAACTAATGTAATCTCCAACGTTAAATGGACGATCTATATATAACGTAATTGCTGAAAAAATATCAGCTAATATATTTTGTATTGCTAAGGCTGCAGCAATACCACCAATACCAAGACCTGCTACTAGTGTGCTTATATTAACTCCATACAAATCTAAAATGATAATAGAGGCAATTAGGTATACTGTAACATGTACAAGTTTTTTAACTGCGCCAACTATAGTTTTTGTGCTGGGATTTTTTTTGAGATAATTTTTTGATAGTTTTTCAATTACATTAACTAACCCTCTGGAAATGATCGATGTGACAATCAATATAATTATAGATTTATCAAACAAAATAATCGACTGTGGTAGATTTAAACTTAAGGCTGGAATTAGAACCGACAAGATCACAAGCTTTGTGTTTGAAATCTCGCTTAGGGTGTTAATAGCTATATCATCAAACTTTGTTTGCGTGTTTTGTGTGAGATGCTGTAATCTATTGAGGACGAACTTCAAGGCAATTTTGAAAAAAGCTAGTAGTAAAACTACTTGAGAGATAAATTGCACATAATGATTTGCTATAACTTCACTAATTAAAACATCCATATATTTGACTTTAAACTTATTATAATATTATAACATCATTAATTATATAAAAAAAGATCTGGAATGACAAAAAAATTATTAAATTTAAAAAAACCATTTGCTCGTGGATCAGAGCACATTGTGTGTGAATCTCATGATGACGATGAATCTGTGTATAAAATACCTTTTGCTTGGTGGCATAGTAAAGGAGCCAATGAATTAAAATCTGAAATGGATATCTTACAAAATCATGGTGTGCCTATTCTTGAAACTGAAGTTATAGATTCCACTTCAGTTCTTATTGAAAATGAGGTACAAAACCCTCCTTATATTATTCGACAAATTCGTACAAACTTACCCACATTAAATACTACTCATTTACAGGTTCACTGTATTAGATCTCAACTATCTCGTTTATTACAATTATCTGTGGATTTATTTCGTGAAAAAAATATAGCTATAGATTTTTTAGGTGCAGAAGCTATGGTTGGATTGATGAAATACTTTATATCCCCTTCGTATCCTTTGCATGTGCACAATTTTCGTTTGAACGATAAAGCAGAGATTTTATTGTCTGACACCGGAATGCTCAGACCAGAAAAATGTAAACCCGGGTTACAATGGGGCATATGTGAAATTATCAATCTGCAACATTACTTAATCGAAGGTGTGCTACAAACACTTGATAATGAATTTAAACTCAAGAACTTTGATCCAAGTTTACTAGTTCGTTTTACAGGTTTTTCTATGCTGACTGCCACATCGGTTTGGTCTAATTTTAAGACAAACTAGTAATAAATTCTGACATTCAATCTTGAATTGTTAAAATAAAAAAACCACCTAATATATAGGTGGTTTAAACTTTTAAGTGCTGTATTATTGAGCCAATAAGTTTATTCCAGATAGATACCCTTTTTGACCATTAGGAAGTATTACTTCACGATAGATCATCGCTACTTTATCCCCATTCTGTGTAAATGGCATGATTTCATAATTTCCAGTGGCTTCTACAGTGATATTATTTTGCACCTCTAATGCATAGTCTGTAACACCTTGAAACAACTGTCTAAATGTTCCATCTACGTTTCTCATAATTACATCTCCTCCATTAGTGACTACTTGAAAATCTTTAACTGCATTCATTTTATCAAGAAAACCTGCTTCGATTTGGATTTCTCCATTTACAACATCGTAAATACCTGACGATAACTTGGAAGCATCTTGTCCTGTTGGTATTTGTACATCTATATTGTCGAGAAACATGTCTCCACTTTGAAAAGTGGTGTATAGTACTTGGTTTTGTACTTCTTGTAATGCTGACGGCTCTACATTCTCTAATATATTATTGGGTTGGAGTTGTGTTTGTGGATCAATAGCTTCTACTAACTCATTGTCTTTAAGTAAATAATAACCTACTCCTAAAACTACCATTGTGCCTGCAGTTCCGAGGTATTTCCATTTGTTGTTGCTTGTATGTTTAGAAACTGTATTAACAGTTTTAGATACAATATTTGCAGGATTAAGTGTTTCTGCAGCTTTATAGATAGCAGACTTAGCTTTTTCCCATCTGGTAAGAGGTTTCAGTGAAACACATTGTGCTAAAATATCCTTGCATACATAAGGAAAAACATTGTTTTTGACATCTTCTGAGAAGGATAATGAATTTAATTGTGTTTGAAATTTTGCAAGTTTATCAGAATCAATTTGCAAATGAGATGGTAGATTGTTGATTGTAATAGCTGCATTACCATAAACAATGCTTACTTGATTCAGATTATGTGTATTTTGAAAAGATTTATCAATTTCTAAATGCTCTTGTATTTGATCGAGTATTAACTCGTTATTCACAGGATATTCAGCCTGTATGAGACTGCAGACTTCATGTAATTCAAGTTGTCTGCCAAATCCATATCTACTATACAAATTTTGTACTACTGTTTTGTTATAAAAAGCACTTGCCATAATATCAATCGCAAAGACGTCATTATCTATTAAATAGTCTACACATTCTGGTAACATGTCTTGGTATGGTAGTGTTTTTAATAACCACTTGCAAGCTTCATTATTATTATTGAAGTGTGATTTTAGCGATTCAAATACAAATTTAAATACATCTATATTATTGAGTAGGCCTTTTTGCTTAAGTTGGGTCAATGATTCTATGATACGTGGGGCATATTCTGCACTTGGATTGCCTCGAGTTGCATGCTGATCAATATAATCTATTAGATCGAGCCTATGTAAATAAGCGTGCTCTAGAATATATCTCTCTTGTAAAGGTTTAGAAATCACCTTGTTGCCTGACTTGTCAGTTACTAGAAATCTTCGATCTTGTAGATGCAATGTGGCAAATATTTTAGCATTATGATTGGTAATTACATACATTTTTTGGAATCGAAGAAATTTTTCCAATGTATATTGCCAACCGGATTGCTGAAGAATAGATTCGTGAAGTTTATGCTTTAAAGCTTCATGTAAATAAATATACTCAAAGTGTTTATTAACTACCTCGGTCATTTCTCTAAGCTGTTCAAACGAATCTTTATCAACTGATTGATCTATTAAAATAATTAACTCTCCATATAAGTGACTTACAAGTTGTCTTAGTTTGTTTTTATTGCCAGTATCTAATTGAGCTGAGAAGACTTTGTCCAATATATTTCTTATATTTTCAAAGTACGACTCTATAGTATTTGGGTTTAATAATTCAGTAACTCTATCTATTAGTGTCGCAACTTGTGTGTTATCTTGTGTTTTTCCTAGGAGCATAAAACACTGCTCTAATTCTAATGTATCTAGTTGAAAGTGCTGTAGCACATCTTCTAGAGATATTTTATGAAAACTACAAAAGTAAGTGATATTATCATTAGTGAATGGGAATTTCTTAAAATACCTATCAATTTTGCCCTCTATCTTGGACTTTGCACTATAAACAAGAAACGAACTATTTAAAATATCTTGATATCTCGCAATATCTTCTTGTTCCATGTTAAAATATGCTGGATAATGTAACATTTCATTTATCTTTGCTATGTTTGAGGTCGCTTCCATTTGTTGAACATAGTAACTTAGCAGATTAAAAAAATTATTCTTTTCTTGATTACTATACAGAGTATTTAACAGAATAAAATCTTCCGAACTTGTAGATGTATGAAACATCTGCACAATAGATTGAGTGTATTGATTTAAGCCTAAACTATTAAAAATATCCCTACCTAAATGTATAGGATAAAACTTTATTCGATCTTGAGGATGAGAATGTTTCGCAAGTTTTCTGGTAGCGTTGATTTGAGTTAAAAGTTTGTGTATTTCAGCTTGTGATGATGTGTGTACGCCTAATTGATTCAATTGAGATTCGAAAAATCCCTTTAAAATATCTGAGATGTTACCACCGTTACAAGTAGCATATAGACCACTTGTATCACCAGAAACATACCAGTCTAACACGGCATCATACATGACTTGATTTTGATTATAAAGCATGCTGCATTCTGGCAAAAATGTTTCAGCTAAAGATGAATGTACATTGTGCGATATAAATCCAAGAGTATAAATAGCCTGAGTCGGGCTTATTTGATAATCAAATAGCTTATCTCTTAAAATTGTGTTTAATTTTACTATTAATAAAAGTTGTTGCTCTTGATCTTCTGCCGTTATCACTTCTATTAATGCATCATTTATAAATTGATGAACACTATCTTCAAAGTCGATCTCGAAAGGAAGCTCTGGTGTATATTTTAGTTCAATATCCTCTTCTGACTTTCTAACAAGTTGAATACCCACACCACCTCTTGTGGTAATTAGTGATTCCGCACTTTTCACTAAATTTGAGTGAGTGTTTTGAAAAGTTAGATTTCTCAATATAGGTTCTCTCGTAAAAATAGCTTTTTGTTCAAACTTATGAAGTGTCGTGCTACTTGAATTTGGTATATTAACACATTCAGATAATACAAAGGTTGTTTCATTCTCTGGGTTGTGAATTGTAAAACCTCCAGTATTTTCTGAAGACATTATTGTTGGCGTCCTGTATCTATTTGCCACAATCACACAAAAGTTTAGCCCGTTCTCCGAAAACTTATCTGTAGTAATTCTTTGTTTTTTCTTAGATTCTTTTTCCATCGATTTAAGCAATGCATAGTAATCCGTATATGAATTTTCTCTCTTAACTACAACTAAGTAATCATTTACTCCTAATGTGAGTGTTTGATATTGGTAATCAGAAGAACCGACCAGAGAATAATTACTTCCAATTTCTAAAGACACTTGATTCCGGACATCATGTACTTTTTGTAAAGCTTCTAACTGTAGGTTTTTATCAAAACCTGGACCGTCAAAAATTTCATTTGGAGCAGGTTTCTCATGTGACTTGCTTGCTTGCAAATTATTCACACTGGGTAGATCTTGATAAAGATTTGGTGTGAAAGACATATGTAAAATTTACTTTTACATAATGATACACTAGAATCTTAAAGTGTCAACCCTTTTGACCCAAAAAAAACCTACTTAATCATCTTAAGTAGATGGCTGGGGTGGTAGGACTCGAACCCACGCATGGCTGGACCAAAACCAGCTGCCTTACCACTTGGCTACACCCCAATAAAATTTATGTATCCAAATACTATAATTTGAGTTTGCGATTGTCAAACTTTTTTTTGAAAATAAAAAGATGCTATAGTGTATGTGTCTTAATATTTACGTATGCTAAAGCAATTTAAAACCAACTTAAGTATTGGTTTATCCTCTAAAGAGGCCTCCAAGCGACTCAAACAGTTTGGATTAAATACAGTTGAAAAAAAATCAAAAACCTCAATATTTTCCATTGTTCTAAGGCAATTCTCATCTTTGCTTGTAATTATTTTACTTATTGCTGCACTTATTTCGTTTTTTGTCGGTCACAAAATAGATGCATTAGCTATTTTAGCTATCACTCTTATAAATGCATTTATTGGTTTTATTCAAGAATATAAAGCTGACAATGCAGTAAAGGCTCTCAAAAAAATGCTGCTTCCAAGCTGTAAGGTTATTCGTAATGGTCAAGCGCAAGTTATAGATGCTAAATTTCTAGTACCGGGTGATGTTGTTGTGTTAGATGCTGGTGATAAAGTTCCTGCCGATATTTATTTGCGAGAAACATTTAGTGTATATTTAGATGAAGCAATTTTGACGGGAGAAAGTTCTCCAGTAAATAAGAATTTACAAGAATCACAAGACGAAAATCTAATTGCTTACAAAGGTACTTTAGTTACTCAGGGACGCGCCACTGGTATTGTGTTTGCTACTGGATATCAAACTGAGTTTGGAAAGATTGTGAATATGCTAAGTGAGACATCTGAAGGTGCCAGCCCACTAAATTTAGAGCTTGAAAAACTTGGAAAAAATCTTGTTTTGCTGGTTTTAGTCTTGTCAGTTTTGATTGGTGTTATGTTTTATGTAAGGGGCAATGCACTTGTTGATATTTTTATGACAGTTGTATCCCTTGGGGTCTCTGCTATTCCAGAAGGATTACCAATTGTAATAACTCTGACCTTAGCTTTGGGAGTGCAAGTGTTGGCATCTAAAAAGGCTATTGTACGTAAATTAAATTCAATAGAAACTCTGGGTGCCACAACCGTTATTTGTACAGATAAAACAGGTACTCTTACTAAGAATGAAATGACAGTTAAAAAAATATATTTAGACAATACAGAGTTTGATATTGAAGGAGCTGGATATAAGCCATATCCAAAGATTTCTTTTGACTCCCCTTCTTTGAAAGATTTTTTAAATATTTGTTACAACTGTAACCACGCTCAAATTACAACAGACAACTCTTTTGGAGATCCTACAGAGTTGGCCTTAAAAGTTCTGGGTGCTAAATCTGACCTGGTAGAATCTCTAGAAATAAAAAATGAAAATGTTTTCACATCAGAGAGAAAATCTATGTCGACGCAACATGCCCTAGATGATACAAAGATTTTATATACAAAAGGAGCTTGTGAAATGGTTTTAGATATGTGCTCTGAGATTCAGTTGAAGGGTAAGATTGTTAAACTTGATTCTAAAATAAGAAAACAAATTGAAAGACAAACTCATATATACTCAGCAAATGCTTTGCGTGTTCTAGCATTAGCCTATAAAAAACAAAACTCTATGAACGAAAAAGACATGGTTTTTGTTGGACTGGTAGCAATGATAGACCCTCCTCGTGAGAGCGTTTCTGAATCTATAAAGTTAGTGGCACAGGCGAACATAGATGTGAAAATAATTACTGGAGATAATCCGATAACTGCTCAGGCTATTGCATCGGAAATTGGATTTACCAATATAAATATGCTAACTGGTGCTGATATTGCACAAATGAATGATCAGCAATTATTAGAAGCACTTAAACACACCTCTATTTTTGCTCGAACGAATCCAAAAGATAAATACAGAATTGTAAAAACTCTTCAGCAAGCTGGTGAAATTGTGGCGGTAAGTGGTGATGGTGTTAACGATGCACCCGCTCTCAAACAGGCAAATGTTGGTGTGGCAATGGGTATCAAAGGTACTGAGGCTACAAAAGAAGTGGCTGATATTGTTCTGGAGGATGACAACTTTTCTACTATAGTTAATACAATTGCTGAGGGGCGTAGAATTTATGCTAATATTGTGAGTTTTATTAAATATATGCTTGGGGTGAACTTTTGTACGATAGCTTCTGTGACTGTATTAACTTTAATGGGTCGAATAATGCCAATCTTACCTTTGCAGGTATTATTTATAAATGTGGCTACAGATGCCTTACCGGCACTCGCTCTAGGTCAAAGTGAACCAGGTAGCAATTTAATGCTCAACTCACCTCGTAAAACAAATCAATCTTTGCTTGCTCAATTTGGCGTATTTATAGTGGTGGCTTTTGTGATTCAAAGTATTTGTAATGTACTTGCTTTTGAGTCGGCTAGGTGGTTTTTTGATGGATCTATAGAATTATCGCGAACACTTTTATTTACTCAGATCGTTCTCTTTGAACTAGTGTTTGTTTTTGTGTGTAAAGCTGGTGACTTTAGCCTGAGACGAATTTTTAATGACAAATGGATAAACTTATCAGTTTTAGCTTCACTGGCCATGCTACTAGCTGTATTGTACTCTCCTGTCTTAAATTCTGCATTTAATACTGTCGGTTTAAATACTCAACATTGGTTGTACTTAATTCCCCTGAGTCTGCCTGCGCTATTTGTGCCATCAATCGTTAAACTAATAAAAAAGACTAGCCTGTAAGCTAGTCTTTTTGTATTGCATCTATTGTAGAGTCTGTAAGTTTTTGTTGCCTAGAAAGAATTGGGTTGTAAGCTCCGTAATACATGCGAATTAACTCTTTGGTGTTTAGTCTTCTAACTTTAAGTCCACAGTTTTCGAGCCCGCCGCTTACTGTTGCTACCCTAGATGACAGATTATTTGAGAGTTTCTCAAATTTTTTCTTCCTACTTAAATAATCTGATTTGCCTTCTTGCTGTCGCATTCTTTCTAAAAACTTTGTAAATATATTGGTTTTTTTAGCTAATGCGCTTTCGTATGGTACAACAACATAGAATTTTTTATCCATAATATCTACGTATTCTAAAAGTCTACGAATATACTCTGCATATTCAAGTGTTTGGCGTTTTAAAAGAGGGTTTTCTTGTTGTTCGCCTCTTTGGTGAATTGCTTCTATATAATGATCTAGATCAATTTTTTTAGATTGAATAATTATCTGCACGGGAAACTCTAAAGTGTTTAAAAAAGACTGATAACTAGCAATGATAGATTGTTGCTCTTGTTCACTTTTTAAAGAGAAGTTAATACTATTTACTTCTAAAACGGCTCGCACCGCTCCGTTTTTGAGAATGGTTGTGTCTGCTTGAATTTCTGCAATTCTTATGTGTGATTGTGTCGCTACAGAGGGATTAGAATTTGCTTTTTTGACTTTAGAAGCTTTTTTATTTTTTTCTATTTTGTTCATATTATTTGTCTAATAATTCTGATATATCGTCGATGTTATCTTGACTGATTTTCTTTTGTTCGACTTTTTGCTTGTCATCCTCTGATTTAATCAGGACTGGTTTCTCAGAGAATTTTGGTTTATATGTGAGATTGTTTCTATGAAAAAACCTTACTTTTGGTTTGGATAAAAACTCTATTAAGTACAGTAAAAAAACTGTGAAATTCATATTGAAAACTTTCAAAAATGCAAAACTTAGAGTTAGCAATCCTAAAACAACAACAACCGGCAACCAAACAAAGATTTTATAAATTGGAAATAAAATTAAATACATAGAATATGTAATTCCGCCTCCAATTATCATTATGACTAATTGTTTAAAAGTAATTGGTCCAATAATTGTATCTTCTCTTTGTACGTCTTGTGGTACCTTAAAGCGCATGGGGAGTGTTTATATGACTATATTATAGCAAAATTACAACTTCTAATCTAGTTGCTTTTTAGTGTGTTTGTTTGCTAAATTATGCTTAATTAAATTTATTTCCTTATGAAATTATCCAACATTAGAAACTTTTGTATTATCGCCCATATCGATCATGGTAAATCTACCTTGGCAGATAGAATGCTAGAAATCACACAAACTCTCAATAAACATCAAATGAAACGTGCTCAGATGTTGGATACTATGGATATAGAACAAGAACGTGGTATTACTATCAAACTACAACCTGTGCGAATGGAACATGTTTACAAAGATGAAAGCTACGTTTTTAATTTGATTGACACTCCAGGCCATGTGGATTTCTCATATGAGGTTTCTCGTTCCTTAGCTGCTTGTGAGGGTGCAATTTTGGTTGTAGATGCCTCTCAAGGTATCGAAGCACAAACTCTTGCTAATACTTATATGGCACTTGAGCATGATCTAGAAATTATTCCTGTGCTCAATAAAATTGATTTACCTGCAGCAGATCCAGAAAGAGTTGGTAAAGAAATCTCTAATTTACTTGGTTGTGATCCAGATTCTATATTAAAAATTTCTGCTAAAAATGGCACAAACGTGGATCAGTTATTAGATCAAATTGTTGAACTTATTCCAGAACCAAAACCCTCCCCAACAGATGAAACAAAGGCGCTCATTTTTGACTCAGTTTACGATCCCTATAAAGGAGTAGTGGTTTATGTGCGTAACATGGAAGGCGCAGTGAAAAAGCGTGATAAACTTACTCTGTTAAATACTCAAAATACTTTTGAGGCACTTGAAGTTGGTTATTTTAAACCTGGTTACGTTCCAACTGACGAACTAAAAGAAGGTGAAGTTGGTTATATTGTCACTGGTTTTAAATCAGTAGGAGAAGCTCGAGTGGGTGACACCGTATGGCAATCTAAATCTAATAAAGAGTCTAATAATATTGCTCCTCTACCAGGTTACAAGAAAGCAAAACCATTTGTATTTGCTTCTGTTTTTTGTAGTGAGGGATCGGATTACCCTTTGCTTAGAACTGCATTAGATAAACTCAGTCTGAATGATAGTGCAGTAACATTTGAACCAGAGCAATCTTCGGCACTTGGAAATGGTTTTCGTTGTGGGTTTTTAGGGCTTTTGCATTTAGATATTGTTCAAGAAAGATTGGAACGTGAATTTGATTTAGATCTAGTTATCACAGCTCCCTCAGTTAGTTACAAAGTGATGATGACTTCTGGTGAATACTTAGATATTTCTAACCCATCTGGGTTACCAGACTTATCTCAAGTTGAGCATATTGAGGAGCCATGGGTGAAGACAGAAATCCTTGTTCCAGCTGAGTACATTGGTGCAATTATGAAACTCTGCCAAGAAAAACGTGGCGTACACCTGAATATGCAGTATTTAAATGAAGATCGTGTGATGATAGTGCATGAGATGCCATTGGCATCGATTGTTGTTGATTTTTATGATGATTTAAAAACTGTAACTAGTGGTTATGCCTCTCTGAGTTACGAATTTTTAGAGTTTAGAGCTGGTGATTTAGTGAGATTAGATATGCTTATTGCTGGAGATACTGTAGATGCCTTATCCTTAATGACTCACAGAAGTGAGGCTTATTATACTGGTTCTAAGCTTTGTAAACGACTGAAAAAATCTATTCCACGTGCTCAATTCGAAATTGCTGTGCAAGCTGGTATTGGTGCTCGAATCATTGCGCGTGAAAGTATTCCAGCTCTAAGAAAAGATGTTACGGCTAAACTTTATGGTGGTGATAGAACACGGAAAGATAAGCTTTTGAAAAAACAAAAAGCTGGTAAAAAACGGATGAAAAAGGTTGGTAAAGTGACTATTCCTCAAGAAGCATTCTTAGCTATTTTGCAAAAAGACGGAGACAACTAGATGTACTCCTCAAATTGTTGTGAAGGCAATTCTTCGTATTCACCTGCTTTCAGTTCTCCAATGCTAAATTTGTCGAACTCTGTACGTATAAGTCTGTGAACTCTCAGATCGACTTTGTAACACATTTGTCGTATCTGACGGTTTTTACCTTCAGTTAATACTATGCTAAATTTTCTGTTTGTAAGTTTTGTTACTTCTGCTTTTCGTGTTCTGTATCCATCAATAATCATTCCCCTCTCTAGATCCTCAATGTGTGCTTCTGAGAATGGTATATCTACTGTGACAACATATCTTTTTGGTTTTTGATACTTTGGATTGGTTAACTTTTCAACTATTCGTCCATCGTTTGATAATAATAATAAACCTTCAGATTCTTTATCTAGCCGCCCGACATAAGTACAATTTTTTAGTGCTGGGTTTTGCTCGATAAAATCTGCCATGGTAAAACTGTCTGGAGATTTTTTCATAGTACACTCAAGCCCTTTAGGCTTATTAAGCATGAAATATTTATATTGCTCAGATTCTATAAGAGAATTGTCGTATTCTACCACGTCTTTGTCTGGATCTATTTGTGTGGCTAAATTAGTAACTACTTTGCCATTTACTTTTACCTTCCCATCTACAATGTATTGTTCTACTTTTCTTCTAGAGCCAAGCCCTGTGAGGCTTAAGTATTTATTGATTCTCAATTTATAAATATTTATTTTATTAATTTATACATAATTTATTTGTTTTTAGCAAATTCTTAGTACTTTATTTGCAATAACTACTATATGTCGATATGTCACGCGCTTGACATTTTTTAATTATAGTGTATATAAAAGTAAAATAACTTTTTTTCAATGATAAGTAATATGCCAATCGGTTCTAATGCAGAATCTGCTTACACTAATAACGAATTAAAAATTTATTCGTCCCTCCTAGGGCAATCTAATTCTGAGTTAACTACAAAGTTGCTTAAAGTAACAGAAAATCTATGTAAAGATTATCTATCTTTTGGTATATCTCAGGATGATCTATGGTCAGGTGCTTATCAAGGTCTGGTTATGGCTTGTCAAAATTATGATACAAACGCAAATAACTTTTTGACATTTGCTTCTCACTGGATTCATATTGCAATATTATCAGAGCTCATTAATTATCATTTTAGTGTAGTACCGCCATTGTTAATGGAGCAATATAAAATTGTAAAAAACCGCCTTATGGTTTTTCAACAAAAATATCCAACTACTTGTGGCGCCCAAACAATAAATACTCTGCTTACTTATAATAGTAAAGATTATCACGCGAATACAAATGAATTGGATATCGTAGAATATACAAATGAGAAAGTTTTCGAAGCTTTAGATATCAACCAACAAACAATTTTAGATTCTTTATGTGAACAAGATTTGAAACGCACTATTGAATTGCTTATTAATCGCTTACCTGAAAACAAAAAGAATCTCATATCAATGTATTGGGGACTTAATATTGAAGATCCTATGTCCCTTACCGAGATTGCAGTTGCTCTAAATATAAGTTATGGCTACGCATATCAGTTATACAGAGCTACAATGTGGATGCTTAAGGAATACCTACGAGGCACTGTATCCACTTTAGATTTATGTCTATTAGATGAACGGTCAAAAAAAATATTGGAAATATTTATGCAACCATCATCTCACAAACATGATGAAGAAGAATTAGGATGGTCGCCAGATGAGGAATACAAGGTGTTAAAATTGCTTATTTAATTATCTTTTATAATTGATTATAATTATTATGTAATTTAATCAATTTATAAGATGTTAGTATCAAAAAAACCAAAAACTTATCCAGCTCATTATAGCTTAATTTGGTCTATGTTTTTTGGTATGCTGTTTTTAGCTTTTGGAATTGGCTTTATGCTATTTCCATACGGGCTCGATATTTTTAATATAGATATCCCATCTATATCTTTTTACGAATTTACTATTCTCGCACTTGCAATTCAAAGACTTACAAGACTATTTGTGTATGACTCTATCATGCAGTTTGTGAGGGATTTATTTTTAGATCTTAAGGAAGTAGAGGAAAACAGTGAGATATTTATTGAAAGACACAAGCCAGCCTCTCATGTGCGACGACTCATGTATGAATTGATTGCATGTCCTTGGTGTACAAGTGTCTGGATGTCATTATTTGTTATCGGTAGTTACTTTGTATTCCCTATTCTTAATTTACTTTGGTTAATTTTAGCTGCTAGTAGTGTGGCTACTTTTATACAAATTTCAATAAATAAGATTGGTTGGCAAGCTGAAAATGCTAAAAAAGAATGTATTCGCAAACAATAATTTGACAATACAGGTATGTTTTTTATACTTGCTTTACATTAATTAAAACTATTTTATGTCTGGAAAAGATAATTTAAAAACATCCAATCAAGAATTTAACGTATCAACTCAACCTGATAGCCAACCCCTGCCTCAGAAAACAAGTTATATAGAAGCTGATTTAAATGATCGCCCTTTTACTTATCAGAATTCACTTTCTGATTCCCTTGCCTCTAATTTAAATACGCAGCTATCTAAAATTTTTAACGATGTGACTTCGCATACTGCAACTAAGGTTAATACTTTGTTGGCAGATATTCCTAAGGTTGTGGCAGATGACGCGACAAGTATTAGTTATGCTGCGCGCTCTTCTGAAGCTCTACAGGATTATATTAATGAAATTAATGAAGGTGATGATGATATATCCCTTGCCTTACTCAAGTCACAAGCTACTTTTGCAGCTGTGCTTGATACTTCTATAATTAACGATGAGTTATGGAAGTATAATGCTGTACATTATATTGGTTTTCTGATGGGTACTGGTGGTAAAGATAGATATGGAAATGTTAAACTTGGTAAATCAAATTACAACAACGCCTTGTGCGGCTTTATTGATAAGCATATTTCTGCAGACATGGATTATAACGGTGTGTTATGTGCATTACTTGAAGACTTTAATCGACTTGCGAGTCTAGGTTATTCAAAAATTATTTCTTTAGTTTTAAAAGATTTAGTTTTAGCTTCAATACAATATGATGATGAATTACATATAGGACACAAAAGAGCATGGCATACAGTTTTGCAAGAACTTGCCCAACACCGTCGAGCAGTAACAACTAACTTTGATGAAGGTTGGCCTTATGAACCAATGTTTACTGTGAAAACTCTAGATAATTTTGATGATGTTCCAAATGTATGGCGGGCAGACTCTACAAATATCAATTTGGATGAATTAGAAAACTATCTCGCTCCTGAAGAACGCCTTTATGATCATGTTACTCTAAATATTGATCAGGTCGCTAGATTGATGCATGATGATTCCTTCTTACCAGAGCATCTAAGTGCCAATAGACTACTAAGGAATATGTTTAAAGTTGATGGCCATTCAAGAAAAGTTGCTGTACATATTATAAACTTTTTGGCATGTGAACAAGAAAACTTAGATAAATTTAAAGATATCAATTTATTTTCTAGAGCAAAACGCCTGGTTAATAATGAAATAAGAGAAACTTTTCATGAAATTTTATCAGAGAGTTTAAATCAAATAGGTTCTATCAACTTACTTGTTTGGCAAAAAATTCAAGAGCTTTTACAAGGACGTAAAAAAGCTAATGCTCGTCAAAGATCTACTAGAAAAGCTCCAGTTACATCTGAACGTAACCGCTTAGAAGATTTTACAGCTAATGATGAAAGTGATATTGCAGCGGACATAGATACTGATGCAGAATTTGAATTCGAATCTAGTAAAGATGCGGTTCTTGATAGTTTTATGGACTTTATGGAAGTGCTAAAGGATGCATAAACAAGTTGATTCTGATGCACCTAAACTATTATCTTCATTAAAACAATCTATTGATGAGACATATAACAAAGATGCTATAAAAAAAATTCTTTCTGAACATTCAGACGTTGAATTTACTAAAGAACTGACTGGACTAGTTAATGTTGAGGTTAATAATAAACTATCCAAATCACAAGTTTTTAGATGTTTGTTTGAAAAAATAAATGAATTAATTATCTTCAATAGAGATCAACAAGGCTTGGGTTTAGAACATTTAGAAATATTTTCTGAGGCTTTACTAGAGTCCATCTCTGATAATTATGAGTGGTTTATTAAACAACCCGAATTTGAATCTAATAAGGAGATTTTATTCGAGAACCTGCAAGTTTTAATAGGTTGGGAAATCTATTTAAGATTGCCTGCCGATGATAGACAAAAAATTGAAGAAGACCTTCATTATATAGATAAATTAAATTGGTCGAAATTGCTTACTTATTTTAGTGCAATTTTTTGTGATGCTGTGGAATCACGAAAATATATCAGAACTTTAATTCGAAGACAGGTAGTACATTTTGATTCACTAAAACAAGTTATGAAATCATTTCATAGACAGATTTCAGCTGTTATGAAATATCCTATTATAAAATCCCACCAAGTTATTCCTGGTTTTAATAATCTAAAGAAAGAACCACGGTATGCTTATTTAATGTCAGAAGGCATTGATATTTCTAATATTTTTGTGACTGCCGATACTTTATTTAACCACTGGCTAATTGAAAACAATATGTATTCAAATAGCCAAGGAAAATCATTAACAAGTGTTTTTGTAGATGAAAATCATAAGTATAGCTTTCTCTCTAAATTCACATCTATTATAAAATGTATGCAAGATCATAAAGCTTTTATCTTACAAGATGTAGATGCACTTATATATGCAGAGATAGATGGTAGAACAGTATTGTATAAAGATCGCAAAATAGGTTTGAACTGGATTGAATACATGATCGATAGTTATGTTTTTGATTATGATGTAACTACATCTGCTGAATGGAATAAGAAAATATGTAATTTTAGTACATATTTGAATGCTCTACTTCCAGCATTTGAATCATCTGTATTTGTAATGGAATTATCAAAAGGCCATGCTGGAGCTGATAAATGGTCAAAATTAAAGCATGTAGGTGTGCAGGAATCTGATATCAATGGGGTTTACTCTTTTAATGATAAGGTCGTTTTTGAACATAAATCTGGTATTTATTATCTGGTTTCTGAAACTGAAATAATTACCTGTAAACCATTGTTTGCCTATATTTTTATAAAATTAAAAAGTAATCAATTTGCTGATGAGTTTTGGTCTTTGGAGACTCAATCTACTTATTCTCAAGTTCTAAATTTAGTTTCTGAGCAAATTACAAACACTTCTCGATTTGATATATTTACTCAACAAGAAGATGGAGATAGTCATCATAAAGATGTAGTAAAACCACTTGTGACTAGCAGGTTGAATAAATTTGTAGAATCTGCTTTTCTTTTACCTCATATTAAGTCGTCTGAACGATATTTTACTAGTCAAATTCTAGCAGCATATTCTGTAGATGAGTTATATCTAAAGTTTAGAGAAAATAAATATCAGGTCTTTGAAAAATTAATAAATGATTATAAGAAGTCTAAAAATTTAATAGAGACTAGATATACCTTTTTTAGAAAATTAAATACCGAATCTATTAAATCTAAACATATTAATCCTGAGTTTATAGATCCAAACCATGTGTTCTTAAAACTATTCAAATTACTTAAGCAAAAGAACTTTAGTGAATTTATTGAGTATTTGTCAGAATTAGAAACCGGTGAATTTAATTCTATTGTTGATACTGTTACCGATAGAAATGTATATGAATCAGACTTGAAACGTGAAACATATGAATATGTTATAAACTATGAAACTGATATATTTTCAAAGATGATACAGGTGAAGGACTATCTAGCATTGGACAGTGTTATTGATGATATTAAAAATATTTCACACGATACGTTTAATGCATTCATCTCTATAAGTAGCAATGTAGATAAAATAGTTGATTGGGCTCATGCTCTGATTGATTCCTATGAAACCTGTGTAGAACATAACCCTTATGATTTAGTGGTAGTAAAACCTTTATCATTTAACTATATTATTAGAATATTAAGCCTTTTAGAGAATTTTTCTTTAATTAGTCTTGGTACAAGTAAAACAGTTGAATCTAGATATAAAATAGCCTATCGAAAATGGAGTATTTTATTAAAGAAGCCTACAACTATTGGTGTGAGGCAGCATATGAACGTGTTTGTATGCGATAATAATTGGTTGAACTTAGATCGTTCTCAACAAGTTTATTTTATTATAAAGAGAAGTCTGTTGTTTTATCTAATTGATATTAGTTTAAATGATCCTTCTGAGCAAAATATAACTACTTTGTGTAAAGTTTTAGACTCATATACTGAAGAAGAAACAAAGGCGTTGTTTGCACAATTATCTAAACACGAACTTGTTTATCAGTTTTATCAAATGATTCGTAAATTCGAACTGGATATATTTGGTGACTTAATGAACCTTTGCCAAGACTTTTTTATTCGACATCTAATGCTATATGATAATTATAGTGGTCGGATTACCTTTTCTAGAAGAATGTTTAAAAAAGCTGGCCTCGATTTAATATTCTCTGAATATAGTGGCTCATCTCACACAACAAATTTTGAGGCGTTCCTACAATCAGACAAAGTAACTACTCTCATAGATTATTTAATTGATAAATTGTCTATGATGCAATTAAGACGCGTATCTCCTGAATATAATGCGAGAGATATTCTCTCTAACCTTATAGTAAGGACTTGCGAATGTGGTAGTGTTCCTGTTTATCCACAAGGTACACAGAGCTCTAATTGGAAACTAGTTAAATAAAC